>Ga0209611_10002314_pt1 | contig 33399 bp, 24 predicted proteins | sample S1TSphgellanicum_3_FD_187693 | JGI IMG/M metagenome (GOLD analysis project Ga0209611, IMG submission 187693) | Host-associated microbial communities from peat moss isolated from Minnesota, USA - S1T2_Fc - Sphagnum magellanicum MG (SPAdes) (version 2) | ecosystem: Host-associated > Plants > Peat...
TAAAAATTTGAAAACTAATTGATTTTGGAGATTTTCAATTGCTAGAAGTGAGGGGAAAAAAATGGCCAGATTCCTACATTTGGTTTTCAATGTGTAGCCAAAATATATAAGGATGATTAAAACCTGTGTACTTCATATCTGGTTTATAGCCAGATTTGGCTAAACCTCCCTAGGGATGATCATCACTTTTTCTATATCTTCCTTTGGATGATCACACATTGGCTGCAGACAAAAATTCCTTAAAAAAAACATTGATTCATGGAATCCTTTATTCATCTCACTCCCAAGGAAGGTTAGGAAGATGCTGCATCTTGGTGACCAAGAAGAAAGGTTTCTTTTTAATGTTTTTGTTAAGTAGATGGTTAGTTCAGAGAAACCCTGGTGCAAGAACCGAACTTAGAGTAAAGCCTGGAAGAAGAGTGATGGAAAACAGCAGCTAGAGCCTGATAATCCACGAACTAGTTGAGAAACAGAAAAGTTAAGGGCATAAATTCACAAGAACAATATATGGAAGGCCATTATATTAAACCACCATGCTAGCAACTCAGATTTCAATTGATGCACAATGTATGCACTGGCAACAAAGTGGCATCACAAATATGATCCTCTATTGGGTGGGAAAACCCAACAAGTTTTCAACAGTTTTCTTGCTTCAGTCTCTCCAAGTTATGTGTACATAAGATTTGGAAGCACCACCATAGCCTTTCCAAGATGGAGTGTGAGCATTTTCAACATCCTAACAAATATCTGAAAAAGAACGGGATTGACATTTGCAAATTGTTGCCTCAGTGCCCAACTTGTCTGTGAACAATCTCAAATACCAATCAGGTAAACTCATCCTTCCCAAAACTGCACAACCACAAAACATCAAGTCTCAATTTTCAAGTTTGAAGTTCGACCAAGACTTTTGAAGATGAGAAGTTCAACGTTCAAATAGTGTTGGAATTGGTGAATTGTGTGAAAAATACACGCCCCAGACCTTAATGTCATGGAATGAATGATCTTCTCCTTCACCATCATGTTGGATGCATCACCTACCTCTGAATAATGGCATGCCTGGTGACTTACTGAATATAATGGGCAGGGGCTTCACCAATCCTTTCTAACATTTGCGTGCAGGCAGCTCTGTGTTATGTGCCGTCCAGAAACTGAAATTATGTGCTTCCGTTTATTGCAAATCGCTATGAGCTGTTACTGAAGCTTCTGAATGAGTATTGGCATGCAGTTTGGTGTGCATTTTTTGTGTCCTCGAATGCCGAACCAACATCAACAGACAGTGAGCCAAAAATCCCCTTCATGAAAAACCCACAAGAATGCTCCTGTTCAGTGTCCCTATTCTAACAGTCCCGTCACATGATCCCATCGCAATCAATGTAATTGGTCCCCTTGAAAAAAAGACGTTAGTGAGAGACAGTCCATTGTTGTGGGTGTTGCATTGTGGACATTTGTTCATATCACAAGAGCTGGCTCGATCCACAGAGCTGAGCAGTAGGTAGACACATTAGACCCAGTGCAACAGAAATCAAAACATGACTGGCTGCTGACAAAACATTGTAGCTACCTGAGAAGATTTCCTCTGCGCCTCTGTGTGTGTGTGTGGAAGCTGCAGGAAAGAGCACGGCAACTGGCAACTTAACCACCGAAGCACCTTCGTTGCATCCAACAACACCATCCAATGCTGCTGGATTTCCTTGCCTTCCGCCACGGCCAACTTCTGGACCCTGCAGAGGTCCCTTTTACCAGTTGCGGGAGATGTGAAGCTGCAAGTATTTTCAATTGAGGGTTGCTGCAATTCGGAGAAGCCGGGTTTTGGCAGGCATAGTTCCTGATTCAGGAAGCAGTTTTCCACTCCTCGGGCACATTAGAGAGAATGCACAAGCTTGAGTTTTAGTGTTTTGCAGCACGAGAAAAAAGCGCTTCGGGTAAGGAGGAAGGACTCGGCATAGTACTGAGGGTCTGGTGCCGGAGAGAGTCGTCGAGGCGGTTGACCATCTGCGGCCACAAGTGGCCTGGCGCAGACCTGAGGAGTCCACAAAACGGTGCGGAGCCTCCGGCAGGGTGCACATTACACGACAATTAAGATGACTACAGGCTTTGCGGAGATCGATTAATCTCACCTTCATCGAAAGCAACTTTTGCGAGGGAGGCGAGGAGATCCTGAAAGAGAGACGTCGGAGGTCCCACAGCTCGAAGGAGAGCTGGAATCAGAAACCGGACGGAAAAGCAAATTGCAGGGGAAGGACATCGCCTCGAAGCCGGGCGTGGAAGCACGAGCAAGTTCCTTCGATCCGTCGCCCCTAGGAGGATCGATTCCTCTCGGTTGTGCCGCGCAGGAGGAGCGCGCTGCGCGCTGGATAGGTGGCAAGCAAAGAGAGAGCAGCGAGGAAGGGGAAGAAGGGGTTGGGGGATGTCCCATAAGGTTTGGCGCGGGAGGCGGAAGGAAAGGGTATAAAGAGGGCGAGGGGAGATAAGAACTATACTTACCTGGGCGGGGTCGATCGGTGGTCAGGATGGCCGATGGCCTAGGGGACCCTGCTTCATTGCACTACGGAGCGGGTGACCCTAGCATCTTCCTACGGGGGGCATGCACGTCGTAATTTGTGGCAGCGGGGGCTCGCGTTCGCGCGGCCCCCACCAAATGCACATAAACTGGACTTATTAGCACAGCATCATAGGTAGTAATGATATTCCTAATGACCATTAAGTCACAGTTAACATACAAAAGCAGCTTTGAAAGCCTTCATATTCGCTGGTTTTGGTTAGGAACGATGGATGAAACTAATGTTGATCAGTTCTTCGATATTTGGCGAACCTCCAATCTCAGTTTTGGCATTTCAGTTTTTTCTTTCCTAAGTTCTTCAAGTGCAAGTTTGAGCTTGGGCTATATTTCATATTTCTAAAACTTGAAATTTCAATTTTGGCACATTTTTTCAAACTCAAAAACCTTCTTGCCTAATTTTAAAACAAATCCAATTCCATGTATGAAATTGCATACTATATAGGTATGGAGTTTTAAAACAAATTGATAGTCAGATGTGCATAGGTACATGTACTAATAATCAAAACATATCAAATACCTAGAAAGTTCAACCTAGTTAATAATTCTTCAAAAAAGTTTAGCCCACTGACCGAGCAAATCTGAACCTACATTTTAAAAAATTCTTTTAAAGTTATGGTACTAGCCTTGAAGGCCCAGGTTTAGGGTTTAGGGTTTAGCCTTGAAGGCTAGTTCTAAGGGCCAATTCTTGTGTTGGTAACTTGATTTCACCAAAAGGATGTCAATCTTGAATCTCAAATTCAACCCTTCACATTTGACACTTCAAACTAGATAACTTGCCAACACTAGTTAAAACATCATTTACTTGTTGACAATAACCTTTTTAAAATGCCAAAAATGCAAACTTCATAGGACTTAAATGATGTATCCAAATAATATATAAATATCAAAATTAGCAGCATGCAATATCTCATGAATTACCCCTATTTTGTGCTCTAAATGTATGTCAAACCTCCTCCACATTAGAAATCAACAAGGTATATTTTAAAATGTTCGTTAATTTGTCTTGCTAATTATTTTATAAATATGTGATTTCTCTTTTTGTCCTTGTCACAATCTTGAACTCTAATTTAAAAATATGGAATTACATGCATGAAAGACATTGATTTTATTTCATCAATTAAGTTTCAACTAATATTTGTTCATCTATTTTTTTGGACCTAGTCCCCTTCTTGTCATCTAGCATGATAAACTAAAATAAAGATAATGATCATGTCAATTAAGTTTGGCACCAATTCAAAATACAAGCATTCATGAAATATTAAACATTCTTATGGTTTAAACTTTAAACATGGAGTGATTAAAGGACATTAAACTTTTTGAAATTCACACAATGTCATTCCTTGTATAAATCAAGGATAGTTTAGAAGATATTTATCATGAATATCATACTTAATCTCAAAGATAAGTCCTAAAACATGTTTTAAAATACTAACATATGAAAAAAAAAATCATCATCTTGATTCTCCAAGTTAACAGAACAATAAATCCAAATGCAAAGTGAAAATTGTTTTCCATCTCTTGCAATGAATGTATTTGAAAAATATAATTAAAAAATTGTCCTTAACAAGACTTTAAGGAGTTTAGTGCAATTTCAAGATGAGGTTGCCATCTCAAAGGTTCATGTTGAGTTGAACAAGTCATATCAATCATGTTGCATTATCGTTTAACTTCTTGCTGTGGATGAACTTCATCCATTAACGTTTGCATTTCATCCATATTGGATGAAATTCATTAATCACCATTTTTTCATCCACTATAGACAATGATCATCCATCACATCCATTTTTCATGCACATGGGACATAAGCATGATAAAGTATATTAGCAAGTACTTCCAAAAAGAAGTCACAATCATAGTAGAATCATAATTATTAAAAAAAACCTATTCAAAACCTTTTTAATTTCATTATGTGAACACAAGGACCTCCACACAGTTTATGGTAAGCTACACATAAAGTTTTTTAGAATTTTTTAAATAAGAAAAATGGATGAAAACATATTTTAAGTTGGTTTTTTTTTTCAATATTTGAAATGTACTTTTACATTAGAACTTTGGTAGATTATGATTATAATATGAAAAAGTTGAAAATATATTAATACATTGTAAGCTTCCATCAACTTGAAAGTATCAAAAAATTGTAACAATGTACACATGTATGTAACCTCAAGGGGATATATGAATGTAATAATCACACAATACCCCACAATGAATTGTACGAATAAGAACTAGTATTAATCACTATATAATCAATGTGCTTTAACAATGTGTAATCACAAATGACACACTATATTGGCAATGGACACATAAAAGAAACCACCTTTCAAGACAACATCCAATTTGCATGCAAATAAAAAATCTTCACAAATAATAAGTTATAACCTTTGTGGTATTCCTACAATTGTATAAAGGCTTATAAAAGAAATATGTATAGAAAACTTGTACTAAAGTTTTGGACTTGTGAATGGTGTTGTTAAAAAAATTTCAAATGTTGTTTTGAAAGGGGTGGTCTGTATTATACCCAATGTTGCACACATACAAATTTATTTGCCAAACCATGTATTGGTGGATTTCAATATGTACATAAATCAATGTTTGCCACCATCTAACATAGTTGTGGACAGTCATTTGGTTAATGTTGTGCCCATGCTTGATTTCACTTATATCAATAACAATTTTATACCAACACCCAATGAAAATATAATCATCCAAAAAAAATTATAATCATCCAATGTTAATACCTAATTGAATGAACCTTTTTTTTGTTTGATAGATTACCAAATACATGGCCAAATGTTTGAAAATCTTGTCATAGACATTTTTAAACCACTTCATGAGAAAACATTGAATATGTAAAACATATACATTTAACCTTATCATGATTATGCATCTTCGAACATCTCTGCCCCACAATGGTAAATATCCTTTTTTATTAAATCTTGTAACACGATAGTGCAAACCTTGTTGCTCTCCTATAAAAAGGACTAAAAATGTTATGGTGATTTTAACACTTGTAAACATATTCTCCTATTGTGAATGTGGTCAATGACAATTAGTGGTCCAAATGTAAAGGTGTAAATGATCTTTCATTGTTTGTTTGCAATGTTTTCTTAAAAATTTGTGAATGGGGACACTTAGCAATAAACATCAACTTATTTTAATGTGAAGGTGTAGTTTATTGTTGTGGGAGTAGAGATGCTTTTATAATAAGTTGTAATACTTAAAGATAACACTTTCAAATATCAAAATAAACATATGGTAAGATGTGCACAACATTCATACCCTACTCTAATGGCAACATTTGAACATGTTGATGACAACAATTAATTATTAGCATTCATAAGTTCATTCAATTTTGGTTGGTTATTGAAAAAATGACTGAATATTAACAACGGGTTCAAGGGTAGGCTATTCATAATTGACCTATAAGGCCTAAAATTGGTTAAGAACTAAATAGATATCCTACTTGTTTCGTTATATTTTATAAATATTGATGAGACACTTATGGGTTAGGTATTCTTTGGATGGAAACAAAAAGTTAACTTGTACCTTTCAATATTTCATCCCAACAGGCTCTTGAATAAATCCTTAAACATTGAAATGTCATTTTTAATTCAATTACACTTTTCCGATTTGAGTTCCATACCAGCAAATAGAGAGTCTAATAGTTATTATTAATGGTGTTGGTTCCAGTTCTTGGGTGGGTCATCTATTAAAAAATTTCACCAAAAAAAAAAAAAAAAAAAAAAAAAAAAAAAAAGGAATTTGAACTAGGAAAAATTTGGAATCAGAATTAAGAATTGGCCTCCAACTAGAACCAGACCTGAAACTAAAATTGACCTCAAAACCCACTTTACATAGCCAAGTTCTTCATTTTTTTTAAATATTAATTTCATTGTCAACGCTTTTTAATGTTTATTTTATTTTATTTTCCTACTTGGGGTTTTTTTTTTTGCTAGTTTCAGAAAAAATATTTGGTATGCATTTTTTTAATAAAAAAATTGGGGGTGGGGTGAGGGGTGGCATTAGGCATGTGGTCGATATAGGTGCTAGTATTTCTAAAAAATCTCAACTTTGCATTATGTGTAAATGGTTGTAATTAGATTTGGTTTGGAACTCTACCCACCTAGGCTTTTTTATTTTTTGAAAAACCAAGAATCAAGAGTCTTGAAATTGAAATGTGAAAAACAGGTTCCAAAACAAGGGTTCTATAACAAATTTTTAATCCTTGAACCAAAACCAGGGTTCCTTTCAAATGAATAAAAACAAAATTGGGGTTGCTTAGGCTACTTAATGTATTTTTAAGGACTACCTAGACTACTTAAGAATTATTTACATGGGTTGTCTTGACTACTTAAGGTACTTAAGAGTCTACCTAGAATCTACCTAAACTACTTAGGAACTACATAAGGATTGTTAAGTTACCTAAGGGCTACTTAGGGTACCTAAGTGTTTACATTTACAATAAGTGAAAATTTGGATTAATACCTTTGCTTCAAATGTAACATCTCAAACTCCATAATCTAAATCATACATTGCAACTACCATTAGATTTTCCTTAACTACAATAATAAAATTATCAAAAACAAAACAAGTAGAACTTACCATAATCATTTGGTAGTAAACAACTCAAGTAACAATATAAATGCACACAAACAAATGCAATAGAACATTAGGACAACAAACCAAAATCACACAAGGCAATGTAACAAATTTTAGCAAGGTAAGAGTGTCACAATTGGAAAGGCAAAAAAAATAGCAATGAAGAATGAAATGAAGGCCATCAACAAGCATTCTTTTCAGAAGCAAAAGATTAAAGGATTGAAAGCACTAAAAAAATCTTATTCATGATTCATTAGCTAATTAATGGCATGGGTTTTAAGAATGGACTTGGTGGTTCAAAACAAAGTGTTGAATCATAAACCCAAAAAATCAAAATCTTTTCTTATTAGGGGCAAAGTAGGAAAATGTGAACTTTTAACACTTCAATATTTTCAAAAAGCACCCATACTTTTAGGAAAGAGTATTACCCCAAGTCAAAAATGGTAAAAAATCATTTTTGAAATAAAAATAAAATGTAACCAATAATAAGGCTCAACGTGCATTGTGAGGGGCCTAGTTTTTTTCTTTGGAGTTTGGGTAGATAAGCAATGGGATGGGTTTGAACAATGCACCTCATGCCTTACACCAAAGTGTTAAACCTTAAACCTTGGAGGTTGCTAGGTTATATTAGAACCCAAGGGCTACAATGTTTTTTTAAACCTAAGGGCTATTGGGATGTATTAGAACTTGTGGGCTGCTAATAATACAACCTAGTGGATGCTAGATTGTATATGGTGTTACCCCTACACCCCAAAAAAAGCTTGAGGACTATTGAGTTATATTAAAACTTGATGGCCAAAGTAGGTTATATAAGGAGTGAAAATAATTTCCAATTACTACCTAATGTTTTCCTTTCAAATGCCTAAACAGATTTTTTTTAATTTAAATAAAAAATTCCAACTAGCTAGCAATAATAATAAAAGAAAAAATAAATTGTAGGCAATGTTGAGAATGTGTGTGTCACACATGGAACCCAATGGAGAAAAATTAGAAAACTTTGAGAATAATAATTTTTTAAATTGTGGAAATAAGAAAAACAAAAAAGCCATCTCCAGGCAATAGAGACTACAGCCATTACTAGATGAGCTATTATTCTCAGTTTTTTTTTTATCATCCATAAGACACTTTAGCCATATTTGGCTATAAATGTTACGAAAGCTTTAAGCAATTAGCATCCTTCTAAATTTGTTAGTTTTTTTTCCTTGTTCCTAATATGTTCCCATCATGTTCTCACTAGGTTCCTATTGATTTCCCCAAGGGTTCGAGTTGTTCCCCAAGATGTTCCCAATAGCACTTCAGATTTATCCTAGATGGTTTGCTCAAAGTTCGACCCTCATGTATATAAACCAGAAAGGTGAACTATAGTGGAGCACATTTGTTTCTATTTTGTGCCTAGGGTCCAAAAGGGTGCTTTTATTGAGGAGTGCCCAATTTTCCAAAAAAATTGATGATGGGCCAATCAAAATGATTCCTTCAAATAATAATAATAATAATAATAAAATTGTGAGTGGACCCATGAACTAATTAATATGGATGGCATCCTTTGTAGATGTTCACCTCAACTCATTCTTCTGTAAAATAGCAACAACAATTTGATGTTTTACCGAAAAGATGCATTTTCAAAATTTGATTGCAGCCCTATAATGCTCAAAGGGTTGAGGATCTATTGACTTTGCTTATAGTCTTGTTCTAAGGTTTAGGTTCAATGGAACCCATCAACCAAATTTGAGAAAAAATTCAGAACGGCTTTTCAGTTTTTTCTCTTTGGGGTTAACATTTACCTCAGTTCACAATCAACGATGAGATGCATTCACCTACCTTTGTAAGCTAGGCCTTTGTAATCTTAATTTCATCAGAAATGTTTTTTTACTGAGGAGCAAGAAGAATGATATGAAGTTGGCAACAAGCATTGATTAAATCACTTCTTCATCGTTATGAAAAAAGTAGAAGAACCATTCTCTAGGGTATCAGCAACTGTCACCAATCCTAACCAGAGGAGTAGACACATTGAGGAGTGTTTATTTGAAGGAAACTGAAGTGCTTGATCTCAACTGAAAATTTTGGAGAGACAGCATATTTTTGAAACTAGAGAGAGTGGTAAGGTAAAGGTTTAAAGCAAACCTCAAGAAATCCATCCCGATTTTTATCGAACATCTGGAACATGAAATCCAGTTCCCTCTTCACAAGATTGAAAACACACAGCACTAAAGTCAATTCACAGATTACTTGAGAAACATTCAAGTTCTATACAAAGTTTGCTACAAACATGTCACCTGCAAGACCCTAACACCAAGCAGATGACTTGACCTGGACACCTTGTAGTTAAAAGGCCTCGGGCCAGTGATCAACATCTACTGAGCGAGCTTACAACCTCCATACGTTACAAGGCATTCTCTCTTTGTTCAGATGTGACATAGCCTGTTTTTATCTGCCTACAAACTAATCAAGATCTTTCCAACAACAAACACCAAAGGCACGTCCCAATTTCTCCAAAATTTTCAGCTACGATTTAATTTAATTTTCAGTGAAGAAATTATTCATTATTTATGAACTTTTGCACCACAAGTCGAAACACCATGGAACCAAAGCTCATGCAACTCCTAGTGGTTGAGAGCTTTCCAAAGACACCAAGAGCACGATCTGAAGCATCCCGGTTTGGTGGATCTCATAATTACAAAACAAAACAAAATAAAACAAACTACCCTTCCTTCCTTCACAGATAGATGTGACCAAGCACCCACCACTACACCACCCATTGGACACTAGTAAAGATCTACTTGAAAGTTTCTTAGTGTATTCATAGGGAACCTTGTAGAGTGTATAATCTTGTATGCAAGAGGTGGGCATTCCAAAGAACAAGATGCCCGCGATTTTGCAAAAGCACATATTTTGTTTTTTTTAAAACACTCACGTTTTTTTTTTTTTTCACTTTTTCGTGTGGTAACTATCAGATATCACAAGAAAGATGAAAAAAAATTGTGTGGGTTTTCACATTGCGTAATGCTTGAGGAGTGAGGCATTCTTGAGTAAAAGCTCTCCTTTGCTCCTTCCCCCTTTGCCCTACCCAAGTAAGTAACTACTTCCGTATGTGGGTACTAGTGTTGGGTAGTACCCACTTTGGAGGCTTGGAACCACTGGTTTCAATTTCAGTTCCAGTTAACCGAAAACTGAACCAGAATCAGATCTGATTTTTGGAACTGGTTAAAAAAATCGAGATCACAATTTATTCATGCTTGGAACCAGAACCAAGAAAGGAGAACTCAGAAACAACCGAGTCTATTTTTGAAAAAACAAAATTAGAACTGAGGTCTAAATGGAGGTTGACTGAAAAATAACTGCAGTTAACTTCTAATTCTAGTTCCGGAGCTAACCATAGTGGTTAGTTCTGTTGATTTTTTTTTATCTTAGGAGGTAGGTAGTAAAGATAACTCTTACCTATTTATAAACCCTATACTTACTTAGTAGTCACCTATTTTCTTACCTATCTACATAAATATGTAGAAATTGCTTATTACATAATGCTTTACCCAAGGTGATACCAGATATTAACTTAATTGAGGTTCATTCACAATTGAATCATAATGGTTGTCCACTGGACGGTGTAAGAATGCATTATAGTGGTTATAAAGATAGGGAATGCTAGATGTTTTTCAATCAATTTAAAATTCCATTGACTCATCTAGGTGCAATGCACTTCCATTGTCATTGCCTTCCTCACATGCCTACTCATCAAATGTTTAGTGCATCATCCACCATCAATGTCTATAATTTGGTCCATAATGAAACACCATCAATGTCTATAATTCGATCCATATTGAAACGTCCTTGGTCATCAACTTTTTCCCCAACAAATGCCTTGGTTGCATTGTCTTGATGTTTTTGCCCCTATGTGAACCTCTTGATATGAGACAGTGTTGTTGTGACCTTCCTTGGTCTTCAAGGTGGTGGAGGTGCCATTGGTGCCCTTCAACCACTTGATTTGTTGATAAATGTTATTGCAACCCCCATTTGTGGGCCATCCAAATGTTACCCTTTGAGCTTTGATTTAAATGTCATAAGAGGTGCAATGCTCGAACCAAATTCACATGCTTGACTGTCAATGGGTATGATCTTAGATGAACCACATTTTTGTCATTTGTGGGTGTCTTGCGAAGGGTGTTGTGAGTGTTGTTGGCCATGCGAATCATCATTCGATACTTGAAGGTTTTTGGGGCATTTCATGGTACATGGGTGGGTGGTTCCACAATTTTTGATGGTGGCCTTTGCACCCCAATGTTATTGCCATTTGTGTGGCCAACATTTCCAACACTACTAAAAACGGTTAGTTTAATAATCACAACATCAACAATATGCATTTCTTGTCTTTTAAAAACGGTAAAAATTCAAACCTTCCAATACCCTTTCTTTATCAAAAGTTGAACGAAAGCAACATTGCCTTCAACTCTAGGCCTAACATTAAACTCCTTTTTGTCAACAAATGTATATGGATCATAAGGTTTTTGATCTCCTTGGCCTAATTCAAGAAAATTTTTGTTCGCATCTCCAAATATGTCGTTAATGTTGTTTCCATGCATTCCACCAATCTCATGTTCATTAAAATCATCCATAGTGTTGCCTTCAAAATCACCTTCATCTTGGTTACTCATGTTCAAATTGACATCCAACTTATTCTTTTCATACCATTCTAACATTGGGTTTGTAACTAGGTGTGAAGTGTAAAGGCCCATAAAACACACTCTCACAAATGGGGAAGAGTGCAAGGGATGAAGCCCAATGATTCCCAAGTGCACTCCCACTTTGGGAGTTACATTTATGCGAAAATTGCAAATGTTTAGAACCTTGGTTGGAAAAGTAAACAAACACTGATGGGCCCCGATGACACCATTAGAAAGGTTTTTAAGTGTAGATGCTTTAAGTGCCCTCGCATTGTTCATTTAAATTGGATTTGCATGAGTTATGATCAAAAGAAGGAGCAAGAGTCAAATTGAGAATACTTGACCATAAATCCTTTGAAAGTAAGGGTCAAGTGAAATCTGATTGGGGCATGTTATACACCATTGGAAAGATGTTTTTGAGATCTATAATATATTGCCTTCACATTCTCAAAACATAGTTGATTTGAAAAAGATATGAGCGTCTAAAGTTTTGGGACAACAAGAATCCCAATTTTGTGACATTTGGATGTAGTCCTTAGGGAAAGGCATAGAGTATACTATAGGGAGGGGAGTGGTGCCTCCTCCCAAAGGTTGTGAGTCATGTAAAGTTTATGCTTGAAGTTGTCCTTATTACAGTAAACTCTCTCTAAACTAATATCCTTGGGATCGGCCGGAAGATATTATTTTATGGAGGATATTAGTTTACACAAATTATATGGGGGGTAACAAAAATCATTCTGGAACCTGCTAGAGCACCATGGAAGGTCATGGAAGTTAGTAGAAGATCATGGATCATTGGGGAAGGTAACGGAATCTTGTGGAGTTTGGTGGAGGATCAAAGAAGCACGTAGAAAATCATATGTCGTGAGTGTTTCCTCTGATTTCATCACTTTTTTGGTGCCATATGTATGATGTATTAGTTTATAAAATGTTATGAGATTGAAAAAAAATATTGAATATCAGTTTATGGAGAATTATTAGATTAAATATGAGGCCCGCCACAGGCTTGTGCCTACATATTAGTTTAGAGAGAATATTAGTTTACACAATATTAGTTTAGAGAGAGTTTATTGTAAGTCGGATGCACCACTTCCATTCAACTTACACTAACAACCCTTTTTTCTTGGTCGTGAAGTTTAATTTCATCTTGAATTCTCACTTGTGAGTTCATCCTAATCCCATCCCGAAACTCCAACATGCCCTCCTACCCTCAAAATGCTACAAGTTAGGGAACATGCCCCAACTCTCTTCTTCTTCCATTGTTTTGTTCTGGGACCTACCTTTGGGTCTTTTGAAGAGTTTGGGAACGCATCATCCAACATGTTCTTCTCATACCATGTTATGGGAGTGGCACCAAATCATTCCTTCAAAAGTTTACTATTGGTGTAAATACACATTGGATATATTGTTTGGTCAAATGTGAAGCAATTTTGTTATGCACAATGAATATGAACTTCAATTTTGTTCACATCACAATGTAAAACAAACTTGGGGAAAAATATGTTTAACCATGGTACAAGGGTGTGAATGTCCAATACAATCGAGTCCCACCATTCATGGGGAGGCATATTTTGTAAGGTTATAGTAAGCATGTTTACAAATGGTTTTCAACTTTCAACAAAATTTACAAAGTCTATCAAAGCTTGCACATATGATGTTGCATCAACTAACATTTTTCATAATACATGCTTGATGCCTTTCTTTGCATTGGCATCATCATGGATCCAATTGTTTCCAAAAAGATAGGGGTGAAGGAGTACCCTAGGATCCAAATTCTTAAAGGTGTACCATTTAGGACAAAAAAAACCCAGTCGGTAATGGAGTTTTTTTTTTGTCTTATATTTTGATCCCCATCAATATTGATGAGTCAAAATGTGTCAAAATTTCGATAACTATCATATTTTAAACCACTATAATTTTAGATTCCATCAATCTCATCCATTTTCTGTCTTTACATGTTTAATAGGACTATGCAAAGGAGTACAAAAAAGGGTGACATTATGGAAAGGGATAATCACTATTTAGACAAGTGTGGACAAATTTGGTCACACTCCTTGGACATAGGTGATTGTTATTTGGATAGGGGTGGATAGTGGTGGACATGGGCACTTGTTACTTGGAAAGGGTGGACAAGGGCAATGGTTCCTTCAATAGGGGTGGTTGTAATTCAACTAATCCATGGACAAGGCTAAATATATTGCAATTAAATTATAATCATAATTTGGATAGTTGAGATTATTTGCATGATGCCATGAATCATTGAGATTAATGTAATTGGTTAGATGGATAGTTAGGATCTTTCTTTTTTAATAAAATCCAACAAAGCTTTCTTGCTACCGCATTTAATGTTTTCTTAAATGTTTAACTAAAAGTGCACGCGTTGGGTTCCCATGGTAATTTTTTTACATAGTTTGCACATATTATCTCCATAGGGGTAATTATTTTACATAGTCCGCATGTGTTATGTTTGTAAGGGTCACTATTTTACCCCTGATCTAAAAATAATTATACTTAGCAGAGGTTGACCTTAAACTGACATGACGTAAGGTCATGTCGATATCAAAACATACATGATTGATGTGACATGATAAGGCCAACACTAATAACCTTACTTTTACTCTTATTTTGTGAACAATTCTAACAAATATGAAAACACTTACAACATTTAAACATAGACACAACAACCATAATATCATAGAAAAAATCAAAATAGGACAATTGTACCATGACAATATAATCTATAATTTGATTAACCATTTGCATGAAATAAAAAAGGTTCAAATATTTTCTTTATATATCAACAATAGTGACATGAAAATAATTGGACTTAAATCTCTTTTGTCACCCACATTTGCACTGCAACATTGCCAAACCACTTGATAATGGTTTGTTCATATGGAAAATTTACATTGTAAGATACATTGATTGGAAAGTTTAGTACACATATCTAAGTGCATGTTAAGCATGTTCATGAAATTGACTATACTAAATGCTTGTTCATCCTTAATAGAATTAAACACCTAGATTACAAAAATCTTGACCAATTTAATGTAATCTAATACTTATAGTTGAGATTGACAAATCCAACATTTTTTGGTCAAAGCCTTATAAGTGGGTTGAACTTCTTAACTTTTTACAAAATTGGTTTTACATTATGCAACATGGTCATTTTGAAAAAGAAGTTTGCAAATCAAGAGTTTGACTTGAAATTAAATGAGACATTATGTTCCCACTTTCACCCCATTTTGCGATGCACACAAAATGTGGCTTTCAAGATAGCCAAATGATTGCGAAAATTCTCCTCTATCTCCTTTCCATTTGTAGCCCAAAATTGTGGATACACCACACCCATGGCTATCATTACTCCATGTGGTAAGAAGTGGCATTGCAAGTTTTCAATAAAGCCTTGAGCTATGCCTTCACATTCTTCCTTCACTTTGTTGATGGTTTGGTTAAAAACTCTTCAAGGTGATAGGTTTTTTTTTCTAGCACTATCAACACGAGACTACTAAATAAGGTATTTATGATCAACAAATTAAAATGCCAAATAGACAATGTTATTTCGCCATAGAGGTCAAAAAAATTAACTTGTGGTTGTCATTGGAACTTCAATTGAATTGCAATAATCAAAACCTAGATTTTCATACTTGCTAAAAGGATCATAGTCGAATCATTATAACTTTTTCTAAGGTAGCTTAACAAACTCCACAAAGCTGCAAACAAAGATATTCCTTTGTGCAACTTTGATTAATGCATATACACATTCAAACATAGGAAGGATATTGAAGAGCCCTAAAATGAGTTTAACATTACATAATGCATTTATGTGCTTTAAAGTAGCCTTTTTTTCAATTCATTATGAGAAAACTATGTTCATTGCAATTCATTCGATGCAATTAAAAAATGTCCAATAGAATTAAATTGCAACTAAAAAATGTTTGATATCTAGATTACAACTAGATAGACAAGTTGTAATGGACATGATTTTCTCATAGTAATTTTTAGTGCATCCATCTTCACAATTAAAACATTGTATTTTGCATATATGCATTTTGCTTTAAAAACATAGAAATTTAGCAAGTTTTGACATTCCAAAATAATTTGTTACCTTTGGTGTTGATGAGGTCAACAAGTTTTTAGAATTTTTTTTGTTTGTGTAAAAATAAATCATATTATGCTTATGAGATACCTTCCAACCTTTTCATTAAATCCAATTCTAATAAAGTCATTGCTACCAAATTTATCTTATGAATGAAATATTAATGCATTTTACTAAGAATGGGAACAACCTTATTTTTGAATTGAAATGTGACACACATTTGATGGCCTTGGAACACACTACTTCCATCACATCCCATTTTGACCAACTTGGTTTTAATTCTTCCAAACCTAATCCACCAAAATCTAATAACTTAAACCATTAGACCAAATACATACAAAATGTGGCCAAAACATTAATTATTTCAACATAGTTTAGACCACATATAAGTGGATTGAAAACCATTGGATATTTTCAATTATTGTGATTTTGTTTGCAAAAATGTGAATGAAAGCAATAGCAACAAATGCAACTTTTATGGCATTCAACAACACACCATACACGATGACTACCATGTCCCATTTCAATGAATCAAATCAATGTTTTTTGGAAACATTTTTCATTTCAAGCATTTGGAATAAGGTTTTGAAGCTTCAAAATCAATCATGGGACAACCATTAGCAAAGATGTGATAAATAGTAACAAATTGGACATATTTCCTTTTGTGATTATAAAAGACATCGCATTAAAATAGGTCTAGGATAAAAGGCTGGTCACTAGCAATGTATTGATGTTCATTTTGGGAATGCACTAAGTTTTCATTCACATAATAAAAACCCACATCTACCCAAAACATAAAAACTTTGCATTTCTGTTTGTGAGCATGCTTAAGAAGGCTATTTACCTTTAGAGCCAGTAGCTTTTCTTTTCCTTCCACTAATTTGCAAATCATAGAACACATTTGATGAATTCCTCATTATCATTAATAATATATTTCACCCATGAAATCCATGCATTTTGAAACTTTCAAATCATGAAATTTTCTATTTTTTCTAGAACTTCACTTGGATAGATCTTTAGGAACATAATCAAACTAGATGATAGGTCGGTTATCATTAGATAGTATGGTGGTGGGGAAGATGATGACCCAACCTCATGATTCATCTTGAAGCGGCAAAGATAAAACTTGGTATAAAGTCTTGAATTTAAGGTTCTTGGAAATTTGCAAAGTGGTCATTGATTTGTAGAGTGTGACATGTTAAAAAAAAAGTGAATTACAAAGCTTTCAATAGGTTGTAAGAATAAAAAAGTAGAGAAAGATTGAAACCATAAATAAATAAACTCTAAATAGGCAAACTAGGTGAATTGGTTGAAATTTTTACCCTAATTTTACAATGGGAATGTCACAAGGTGTTTGTGAATGTCACCTTTTTGATTGGTTTTCACCCAAAAGAAAAGGCCTGATACACACCTTGTAAGTGTAATTGAAAATTTTATTTACACTGTTTGTAAATTTAAGTGTATGGGTTCCATTCACATGCATGTAACTTGTGTATAACATTGAACATGTAAATGAAAGTGCATAACCATGTAAGGTCATTTCATGTTGTGTAAAACTCTTGAAATTACAATGTAAGACTAATTAATTTACATGTAATGTAAAATAGTGTGGATTGACAAATGAACGTGTTGATGCACCTTTGATTGTCATTGACAATTATGATTTAAAAAAATAAAAAATTGCACCTTTTATTGTCATTGATGAGTATGGTAGGTAGAAAAATGAGGATATTGCATTTTCATTATCATTTGAAAGTTATGATTTTCAAACCAACAAAGATATTGCTATGCAAGACCATGATGAATAGGTGTGTACAATGAAAAAGGCTCGGTCAAGTTCATCTAAATAGGCCCATGACAAATCTTATAACATTGACAAGTGTTGCAAGATGATCATAAACATCACACTATTATAAAAATATATGTAGTTTTTGCCCTTAGCATTGTGACAACAATGATTAACACGATTGAGCTACTTGTTCAAAATGATTAAAAAAATACATTTTCTTTATTTTGCCCCTCATTTCCCCCACCACACCCAAAAAATAAGAATGTTTGATATGATTAGGTGCACTTCTCATTTCAATTATATCATACATTATTATTTACAAATGACATGTGTGATGCTTACATGATATGACACATTTTTAGATTTTTCAAGTGATATCAAGGGTGAAAAATGTCTGGATTCAACACGGTTTTGCAACAATGTGTTAGTGTTGTGTAGCTATATGATTCAAGTCCATTGAACATGGTTGAGTCAATAGCCTAAGTACTTGGGATTCATGGCCACATATGGAATTCCAAAAAGGCCATGAAAGGAGTGGGCTTGGGCTTGAGGTTTAAAGGGTTTTGTTCTCTATTCTGAGGTCCCAAGACAAGGAATATTGGCTTGGGCCTGGGGGCAAACCCCATAGGATTCTCTTGGACATGGGTCTGGACATCTTACAAATTTTGTTAGTGTCTTGTCCTACACCTTGCATGCTTTTGTCCTGGGCCCTTGGTAACCTGAGGTTAAGTTTTTTTTACAGAAACTAACCTTGATATTTTATTAGGTGATTCTCAAGTCGAGTATTTTTAAAAATCAACTCTTGTGCATAAGTGGTCATAGGAGGGTATTATCAAATGATAATTGAGGAAATTGACAATGATATTATTCTATGCAAATTAATAATAAGTGGGTAGCTTCAACACTGATTATATTAATCATAAAAATGTGTGAATTTTCGAAAATACTTCTTTTTTGATGAAAAAAGATGTGTGAAAGAAAATAAAGAACCTTTTGAAATATTCAGGGATACTTCGTTTTTCATTAGAATTCTTCAAAAAGTAATTAATAGTTTAACAAATTGTGTATAAGGCCATCCTCCAAGGGAATCTTATGGGGTTTGCCCCAGAGCCCAAGCCAATGTTCCTCACCATGGACCCTAGGACAAAGAATATTCTATTTTAAAGCCCAAGCCCAAGCCCAAGCCCATTCATTTCATGGCCTCTTTGGGACATAGTGGCTTGGGATCCTAATCATGGGTGTCATGGGGTTGGGAGAAAATGGCCTCAAGGTACCTGGGGCATTGGATGTGGCAATCTCCCCCCCCCCCTCCCCCCAATAGGATAAGAGGGGTATGGAACATGTGTATGAAGACTCTAGGTCAAAAAACTTTCTTGTTGCATACCCCAAGCCATATTCAAATTTCATAATGTTACCATGCCTTCATGGATGACCATTGTGGATGTGTTATATATTTCATACATGTATAAATACGGAGTAAAATTATACATTCATTCCCAATTCTTGTTCCCATTGACCCCAAGTTACCAAGGGCCCTGGACAAACATTGAAAAAGATGAAACAATTTATTTGGAGCAAATGTTCCATTTTTTGATCTTGTTGATGATTTTTTTTTTCAAAGCATCCCCCAAATAATGGAGGAAAAAATACATTAGATAAAATTTCCTCCGATTACACTAAACAAAATAGGAGCGTATTGTGAGGTCTTTCTTAATATTGGACATTGTCAGCAATGATGAAAATATAATACATATTGTTCGAGCCTAATTTTTTAGGTTGTTCTTTTGTGATGCTATTGTGTAATTTTGGACAACTTGTCATTATGGTATTTTATATAAATAAGGATTATGGGTTTTATATTGAGATGATCTTGGCAAAATTCACAAAATATTATGAATTTTTAAAACCTTATTGGAAAATTCACATGGAGAAAAAATTATAATATTTTGGATATTTGTTGGTAATCTATACAAAAATTATGTACAATATATTGTAAATTTGATTTTTTTCAATTACGTATTTTTGAAAATTGTTACCAATGTTATTATCTCCTTGATTGTGGATGTTTTCAATATTTTCTTGTTCTTGTACCCAACTTGAAAAACAATACCTATATATATATATGTGTGTGGATGTTTTCAATATTTTCTTGTTCTTGTACCCAACTTGAAAAACAATACCTATATATATATATATATGTATGTATGTATGTATGAAATCATAATTAATCAAGTAATTTGGCAATTTTTATTTTTTTATTGTTCTAGTGGTTAATATTTTTTATTGGCTTCCAATTGTATTCAAACATCAAATTGTCATGTGTCAACTTCTAATAATAAATCCTATGAGTTTGTGTTTTTAATAAATTTTGTTGTTTTTCATTGCAATTTGTAAAGGGAGTACATGTGTGTGGTAGAGATAAATTAACTTTTTGATGTAGTTTGTCATATAATAAATCAATACTTTTTCTTTGTATTAGATATAGTAAACTTTAGATGGTGGTTACATGTACATGTTAATCATATAATGGGGTTTGCATTATTTAACCATTTGTTAGTTCTTTTAATGTGTAAAAATGGATATTTAAAACAAAAAGTTGGGGAGAACTTTACCATTTCAAAACATTGACGTCTATTTTATAAAAAGTTGGGTTATAGAAATTGATTAGAAATGTTCATTAAACTACATAAGTCATTTCAAGAAAAAATTGAAATATGTTCTATAACATATTTTGGAGTTAGTTTCAAAGAATACATTGAAATGGCTAAAACTCTTGGGAGGGTTTAATACATTCAAATCTATCATAAATCCTTCAAAATAAACATCACTATCTTGTAGCTTTCATCAAGGTTTTTCTAGCAAGTTAAATTTTTTTTGATTTAATTTGGAGATGATTTGATCCCTCAAATTGTTGAAATAATGGTTGGGATTCATTTTGGTAGTTTGATTTCTCACTTTGTCTTGGTCATAACTCCCGCTATAGATCATTGTTTCCTTAATATAACCATGTTACAATAATTTATTTTTTATGACTTTTCCAATGGCTTAAAGAGGGCCCAATGTCAATTTGATCCTTCAAACCTTGTTCATTGCAAGATACCTCATGACACCCCCAAAAAACTTTGATAATCAAGGAACGTGATAATAATTATTTGACGACAAATGTGTAACTAGGTTAATAGAAGTTGGTCTCACATACATGTTTTATGTTTCTCCCAAGTGCATCAAACGCTTAAATTGCTTCAACATTCAACTTGCAAGAATGGCCATCATAAGTTAAAATCACAAGGATCCTCCTCATCATTTGCCATTCTAGATTCAAATTCCTTTCCTTTTCATGTTTATATGTAGAACTTAAAGAATAGATTGTTGAATAAAAAAACTTCATTTGTTTGTGATCTTCTTCATGGTCTTAGGGTTTCATGCACAAAACCTATCTTTGTAAGCAATTTGAAAACTCAATAACGCTATAGCTTGTGGGACTATTATCTTTTTTGCAATGCGGAAAACATTGACATTCATGTCTATGATCTTCCCCACATTTCCATAAACATAAAAAAAGATGCATCCACTTGTTCTAGAAAGGAGTTACAAAAAAGCAAGAAACAAAACCTCATACACAATCGCATAGCTTATAGGCAAACATGGTGATTAAACAAAAAAACATTTCTTGAATTTGATCTTCATGACCCATGAAACAAAAGTTGCAAAATCCAAGAGATGCACCTCATGAAAAAACCAAAACATGAGCACAAATTTTGTGCATCATCAACAAACTACTTGATGAATCATAAGTGCTTCAAGCAAAAATGAAAAGACTTGAGGGTATTAGCAAAACAAAATTTGTGCATCATCAACAAATTGCTTGATGAATCATAAGTGCCTCAAGCAAAAATGAAAAGACTTGAGGGTATTAGCAAAAGCAAAACTTTGTTCACAAAGTACTAATAAGCGACAAATTGTTGTAATTGTATTTCAAAATGTTTTTTTTACAAAATGATATTGTAATCATCAAGTTGATGACAATGCTATTAGACCCTATACTTGTTTCACCTATACCAACTCCCTTTATCATCATCATTGGAATTTGTGAATTGGAACACAAGTAGAGTTTTTGGACATTTATGTTTAGTTGTCTTTTTTTGATGTTTAGACCCCTCAACCCCTATCACTAAACAACATATTTGCATGTCTTTCATACCTTTTTATAAAACTACTCCAAGATACACCTATAATCAAACACTAAAAAAACAAAAGCCGCACTCCTACCTTTTACACATTTATGGTTAGTTGTACATGTTTTTGTGTTCACTTTAACCCTCATCACCAAACATTTGCACACCATAAAGTGGGTTAATTCTTTTCATACTCCCTTAAATTTACATGGGCCATAATTGAACACTCCCATTAATGGGTCATTGTAGTCTTGTGTTGGAAAAGAACCCAACACAATCTTTCTCTACCATGTGTTCGACCATAGGCACTGATATGAATGGTGACCGGGTTAAGCATATTTGGTTACCAACTCTGGTTTGCACTATTGAAGTGTTTGGTTGTAGACCTATGTTTGGTGATGGGCATGCTTATCTTAATGTGTGCATTGGTCAAGTATGAATTTGGAATCCTAGTGTTAAGTGTTTTGCATTTACAATATCTTTGTGCATGTTTTCTTCCACAAATAGAACAAAGTTACGAAGGAAATTTACAAGCAACTTGCAACGAAGCATTAAACATTATAAGCAATAGGCAATGGTCAAATTGAGAGAAAAACAAGAGAAAATTTATTGCCAATGCTAAGTAATGTTCTCATCACCTTAGTACAAAGGTAGCTTTTAACACATTTGTTGACTAATTCCAATGGCAATGATTCATTAAATTTGGTATAGGTAGAACAACTTTAGGTTCTATAAGGCATAGGTCATCATTTGTACAATTCCAAACTAAAATCTATTTAGCCCATTCCAAAGTAAAGAGGCATGAGAATGTGTCTTTTCCAATTTGTATCTTTTCAACAAATTTCTTTTTCAACACCATATTCACAAGTAGATTTTCAACACTTTCTTTACCAACATGTATCCTATTTCTTCAATTGTTGAATTGAATTTAGTTGAATTTGGAACTCAATTCAATGAAATTTTAATTCAATTCAAATTAAATTTAAGAATTTGAATGAAATTTGAATCGAATTCAACTTCAATTCAAGTTGCATGCAATGTCATTCAATACTTTGATTCAAATGGAACATAATTTTCACAAGATCAATTCATTTTTCCCATCAATTGATCACTTGATCTTGACTAGGAGTGCTCAACAACACTGAGCCCAAGCATGTCTATAAGAACTCGAATTAATTAATTGGAAAAAATCTAGCAGGGACAAAAATTATGAACCCTAATTCCCAGCTGTTAGGGTTTTGCAAGGCCTCATGGGAAAGCACAGATTATGAAATACCAAAAGTCCCAAGATACTCAAAAAGATTCAACACTACTGGGCTATATACTCTATCCAACATGAGCGATCAAATCCGGAGCCCAAAAAAAAGCCACTGAATCAAGTCAGAGAAACAACCCAGCTACCACATTCTTTTATGTTAAAGAAATGAAGCTCAAGATGTAAGAAGGTGCAGCCTCAAAGCAAGACCCCCAAAGAATTGAATCTCCACATGTAAAGCATTGAAACAAAACAGACTACCCAACTTCATCAATCGAAAAATAACTCTCCAGAGGTGTAACACAGCATTGGAGAAATCCAAGCATCTCATAGATTGAACACACCTCTCACCTGTAGGCCCACTGACAGAACAGGATGACAATGTAATCGATTAAAACCTAAAACCAGAAAGGGAGATCAAAAGCAAGGTAAAGAGACATATGTGAACATTTCCAGATTCAGACTGAGTGCATCACCATGTTCATCTTCTTCCCCATGTGCAGCGATGTGCAGAGTGCATCACGCTTATCTTCTTCTCCTTATCACTCCAATTTCATCACATGTCTCTGCATGGAAACAGAAGATTCTGCTGGAGATTTATTTGATTATAAACACCTTCTGTTGTCTCAGATCACTCTGAAGAGAATAGAGGTTCTGCTGGAGATTAGCCTGATGATCTACTGTGTAGTCTCCATGTACAAAACATATGGACAATCTGTGGACTGTGCTGTGTGCAAAGCACATGGTCAATCTGTCAGCTTGTTAATAAACCAAAGAAAGACTACATATGTCTTCAGAAGACTTATTCATCTTTAAACCTTCTTTCTGGACATGTTGCAACAGATTTGCATCTATGTTGATGCATACAGTGGTCATAGACTTGGGACTGGAGCATGGGCAGGTGCAGATACTATTCTTTCATCATCAGTTCATCACCACAAACTTCTTGCAAGTGCTTTTGGAAGCTTCACGTTTTCCTGTGACAATTGGTGGAAGTACTCTACATTCCAATCAACAAGAACTGCAAAGTGGTTGCAAACTGACAGACTTGGCAGTGAAACATTTGCAAATCCATTTTCTTTGACATTATTATATTGATCTTGGAACAAGCAAACATGAAGAACATGTTGGGCATAGATAGAGAGGCCTACATAGAGGCTGCGGATTGGCACCTCCTGCACACCTTCAAAACATATCCTTGCAAAGCTTGCCTGCACTGCATTGAGCCATGTACAGAGAGAGCGCATTTGAGAGGCAAACAACACAGATGGATGGCTATAATAATATTCAGCTTCTATTAGATAGCCAAAGATTGACACTTGCCAATGCATCAAGGTCTCCTGCAAAGAATACCAAATGTTCCTTACAGAGAGAGTTACAATACCCACTCAAACCCTAATTAGCTTTCCTCTTTCATCTTGGAGAGAGAGAAAAAGATCGCAACATGAAAGCTAATTAGGGTTTGAGCTGAGTGGGTATTGTATCTCTCTGTAAGGAGCAATTGCAGAGACATTGAGGTTCTCAATCCAAACAAGAACAAGGTTTTGAGATTCACCCAGTTGCCGCAAGCAAGCAATCTCTAACTATACCCATTAAGATGAGATTCCAATACACACATGATTGTGGAAGCATGCATGCAGCTCATGAGGTTGCAGAATAATGAAAACACTTGTGAGAGAGAGAGTGTTTCACCTCCTATCTATCCAGTTGATAGGCACAAGAATCAATCACATTTGTATGATATAAGGATTGAACAATTCAGCATGAGATGATGTATACCTGATGTGGATTTGCACCTGCACCATCAGTGGCAAAACACAAAAAACCTCCTTGGACATATGATTTCAATTGATGAAAAACCTAGCGTAGAAAGAAATCCAGGAAGACCAAAGCCCTGGAGAAATGTGGCAGAAGAAGCTAGACCTAAAATCCAGCGCATTGAGAGACAGAAACAGAGAAACAGCAACAAAGAGGGCAAGAAAGAGACAGAGACATAAAGCTTTGGAAGGACACAGATGGGTCTTCTTCCGAGCTGCCTGCTCAAGTGCCTCTGAACGAAAAGAGAAGAAACGTGGCTCAAAGCTGCTGATGCTGCAACAAAGAGCTCTGTGACTTCCAAGAGGAGAGGGAAAAAAGATCTCAAAACGAACCTAAGATTAGGGTTTGAGCTTCGTGCACGTCACTTAATAGGGGAGAAGTTGTTCTCTTCACAGAAGGAGTCTGCAAGATGTTTTGTATTGTTAGGTGGGTCGATTTTCCGTTGCTGCTGCTCCTGATCCTTTCTTCTAGTTCTGCAGAAGAGAATTCCTTGTGGATTCTGGCTCGTGGGTCTTCTTGTTTTGTTTCAAGCGGAGAAGAAGAAGGAGAAAGAAGGAAGAAGGATGGTGCTTCTTTTGTTGCAGATCAAAGCAGAACTGGAGAATGTCACTAATCTTGAAGCCAAGGGAGGCTCCGATGGCAGTGAATTCACCTTCTTCTTCAAGGTTGTTGTTCTTTTTTGCTTCTTTCCAACCATTTCCCACATCCAAGAAATGCATTTCCAGAGTTTTGAAGAAGTTGTTGTGAAGACTGTCTTCCCCACAGGTTTCAAAGAATCTGAGTTTATGAAAACTGTCTTCTTCATTGCACACAAGCATAATCTACCCTTGAAGAAAGACTAACCGCAGCCATCCATCTTTTAAAGAGTGAGAAAGGTTTCTTCATGATGGTAGGTTGTGGGAAGAGTTGTGCAATCAGGAGAGCTTCAGAAGATGCCTAGATATGAGAGGAGTTTCCATAAGAGTTGGGTGCAAGAGAGACATGTCCCTGCACATGTGTGTGTGACTCTCTCTCTCTCTCTCTGTGTACAATTGCTGCTGCTGCTGCTGATTGTCTGTATGCCCAAATGTAGCAGATTAAGTGCGGGGGTTGCAGCAGTGTAACAGAGAAATATTCATCAGTGACAGCATCAGAGCTCTATGATATTCCGAAGAGTCGCGGCAGTGCAAATCTTGTGCAGAAGGTAGGTGTGGATGGCATCCTCCTTGTACCTTTGGAAAGTCCTATACCTCTCTGGACAGGAAAACTGAGTTCTTCTCTTGCAAAATTTCTTCACTTCATGTGTTGTTTTCTGTCTGCTTGTATATCCTCCTGCACCAAGGGGCTTTGCTTCACTTTGTAGTTAGGGTTTTTGTCTGATCATGATCCTCGTCCTTTTTCTTGAATGTGTTTTGTTCTATTGAATACTGATGATATACCTCCGGTTCATGTTTGCAAAAGCAGTGCAAGTTCTGTGACAAAGTTGGAACAATTGCAATCGTTGAGGGGCGAAGCAAACCCTACACTACAGAGGACAGTGAAGCCAGGAAGTTTAGTCCCATCGGATGCTTTGATTGCCGAGGCATTGAGCCTGTTGATTTCTCTCTGAGGGACGGTTGGACAGCTGAAGCGGTATGAGGATTTGATTCTATTGTGAACTTTCCATGAGATTTTTGCAAGCAGTAGAGAATCTGTGAAGTTTCTCTTACAGTTCGTTGTGTGAAAGGGATGGGTATGATGAGGTTGTTTTGCAGTGATTCTGTAATAATGTTTCTTCTGTGATGGTTTGTCGTTGTGCTGGTGAAAGTTGAAACTGTGGAGATTTTTCATCTGTTTTCACAAATCATTTTTCATTGTGGTGGGTTGTTGGTTTCCAGACATCTGGAGCAAAGTTTGTGGACATTGATCTTTCTGAAGGCGAATGGTCAGAATATGATGAGAAGGCATCTGTATCAGTGGGCATTCTAAATGTAGAGCATAAATTTGTTGTCACGAGATAGAAGAGGCCCTATGTCAATAAATTCTCAGACAGCAAAAATCACTCTGCAAGTCTATTACTATAACTGTATTTTCATGTTTGTACAATTATGTTTTGAAAAGGAAAAAAAAACAAGAGAGTTTGTTGTGAATTGTCATCCTAGTATTTTGCACTGTTGAAGTGGGGATGATCTCTTTTGGCAATTGCACCTTGTAGGGAAAAGACACATGAAATGTTTTTAGGATACAAAAAAGAGTTCCAGGCCCCCTGGATGACCCCTTTAGTTCAGAGAGCCTTACACTTGCAAAGTACTGAAAATTCGAGATGTTTCCATTGATAAGGCAGTGGAGGTGGCTCACAATTTGGTAGGTTGTCACCCTCTTGACACGATCTGCTTGCACCATTCACCTCCGCAGGAACTGGTAAGCTTACAGTCCGCTTAACTCCATGTTCTGTGTTCTACCATGTGTGACACATTCTATCAATTCTGAACCAAATGTTTGCAGATACTGTGAATGCTGATGATGAGACATGGGAGTGCGAGCCCTAGATTCAGAGCATCAGTAAATGTTTCACACAGCCAGCTGGCCACCATTGCAAGTTTGTGCCATTGCAAGTTGATCATTGGGTTTGTTCACAGTTGATGAGCCACCTGACACCTTGTTGACCCTTGAGAATGTATATGAGAATGAGTGTTAACAGATGCAAAGCTGTTTGTCCAGGAAGACAGGTGGCACAATTTCAGAGGAAATTTTTCCCACCCATCTCAAACAGATTGCAATATGATTCAGATGGGTGGTGCAATTTCAGGGTGCCAAATGCAGCAGCATCTTCATTTGCTAAATATTCATAACCCTGAATCTGACCCTAGAATTATGATGTGTTGTTCCAAGATTTTAGGTTTTATGGTATACTATGTGTCTTCCAGCTGCAGTGGCTGTGACAAAAGTGACAGGCTCCACTGAGAATATGGCATACCATCTTTACATCCATACAACAAGCAGGACTTGGAAATCTCAATTTATGAACTTGGCAGATTGGATTGATTCCATCCATTATAATTCATACTTCTTGTGGAGGCAGCCTGTTTGGGTGGCCAAGAATGCCAGCTCCAGAGGTGTCCATGGCGATGGTTAATTGAGATCTGAATTGAGATGTTAAAATGAAGTGCAGGGAACTTGTTTGGGCGCCCAAGAATGTTGTGTCCAAATGGATCCATATTGTTGGTTATTTGAGATCCCAATTGAAATGTTGAGATGAAGTGCAAAAAACTGGGCATTATAGATTTGTTTGTAGCCTTTGGAGATGTAAGTAACATTTTTACTTTACTCAAATTCAATGTTGGTTTTGTGGTTGATTTGTTTTATATAAGTATTGCATGCTTCATTTCCACTACCAGCAAGTTCCATTATAGTTTTTGCAGGAAATTTATTATTCAAATGAATAATTTCCATATGGAATGTTAATAGACGAATCATGACCATAAGTGTCATGATGAAGTGTGTTAGTGTCCTAAGGTGGTTTGATGTTTTAGACATTAATCTGCAACATAAATTTGTAGTTCACAGTAGTGTTTTGGAGAAGCTTTTTCATAATTAGAGGTTGGTCTGTTGATAAAAAAATTCATGTTTCCTCACATTTATACACATGCATGACATATTCTTCAAAGACATTTACACATTTCTTGTGTGGATGTGTTTTGTTGAACACTCTTGGAAGAACATCATCCTTTCTGTTGCAACTAGAATTTTTGGCATTCATATCAAAAAGGCAATTAATATTAGAAACATTAGAAACTAAGTTGCTAGTTTTAAACAAATATTGTACAACACATAACTCCATATGCAAAATATGGACAAAATACAATTTTATCATCTTGGGCAGTAATAAATGATTCAATTATTGAATATTCAAGTAAATTTAAATCTTAAGTATAATTTTATTTATTTTATTTAGTGGAGCTGAAAATTAATAATATATGTTGGATTTATGAGAATGTAAGATTTTAATATAGTGTGTAGGTGAATTAGCTATATTGATCAAAACTTTGGAAGAAATCTTTTTGTAAACTGCTGATTTTGAAGGAACTGCTGATTTTGAAGGAAGTGCTGGTTTTGAGGAAACCAGAGCCCTATTTTTAGCGAAATATGCACTCAGAAATCCATTTATGCCACAGAAACTTAGGGCACATTCTGCACTCAGGTGTTGCCCAAAAAACTCACTAGAATGCAAAATGTGTCAGAGGGGGCACTTTCTCTAGAATAAAGTTAATCCAAATTTCAATATCTCCTGCACCTAAGGTCGAAAAATTACAAAACCAGCTCCATAAAATCCTCCTCATTGAGAACTTTCCAATAATATCAAACCGTCTGTGCCAATTTCCTTAAATTTCTAAAATTCCGTTTTGATTGGATTTTCAATGATAAAACTGTTCAATACTCAATCATTTTGATGCAGCCAGGAATTAGAGCTACAAGTATTTTCATGTACTACAATTCCATTGCATCTGCAATGGATGGTGCCTCATTTATCCTTCATTGGTTGTCCCCCTTCCAGATGATTAGTAATCCAAGAGGGCCCTCAGACACTCATGAATAGGCTTATAAGGTTTAAACAGTAACATTTGTGAGGATTTCTGCATTGGGTTCTCTATGATTATCTCATCACTTCCAATTGATTATTGTCAATTTTCTGGCTTCCCAACAGAGACAGAGACATGCTGCGTTCCCGGCAGGCCAGCCAGCCAGTGATCTTTTGCTGGCAAATCTTTGCCAAATTTCAACTGGACAAATACGACTTTGACATATAAAATGGATTTTTGGTGGAAAAAACGGCCCAAATTAGCAAGATTCTATGGTGGTAAGAATCTTGACATATCTATCTGCAAGATCTGTGTTTAGTTGATCATAGAGGATTCTAATCCCCCCGTTATTTTTATTTTACACCCTTAAAAAGAAAAGCAAACATTTTCATTTACACTAGGCAACTTCCAGAAAACCTCAAAACTTCCCACAAAGGAAGTGTTGTAAGATTCTGCATTCTACAAATTCATTTCCTTAACAACTGCAAATTGATCTGTTATCAAATGTGTTGAGTTCTCCAGTTTGCATAACTTTGCTTGCTAATGTTTTCAACAAACTTTGATCAAAACAGTCAGTACTGTTTGAAGATAAGTTTTCAGCTTTGCCTTGTATGTACTGGAAAAGTGTGCCTTGTATTTACAAACAGAGAGAGAGAAAGAGAGAGACGTCTCATTTCAAAATTCATGCAAAGTCAAGACCATCATCTACTGAAAGGGTTGGAAGCATAAGGCTTGAGCATTTCACATTCTGGTTTTTTCCAATCAGGCATGCGATTTGCGCAGCAATCCATGGAGATAGCCACCTGTCATTATGAGAGAGAAAAGCGAGACTACACCTGCAGGAAACACCTTCCCTGAGTTCTTGAAGCGTGAGCCCATCACAATTAAAAGCAAACTTGAGATTCCTGCAACATTGACAACCATCAAAACAGGTTTCAAGGACTAAAACCACACTCTCTCTCCTTCAAGAACATGCTCTTTAGTAATTGCAGAGCTTCCATCAATCTGAACTACGGCATTATATCTCTGCACAAATCAACTACTCTATGGGCGGTGTCAGCCATTATAATGTGCAGCCACATCCTTCATTTCTTGTACTCCATAAACAGAAGAGAATGTCAATATAACAGCAGACAGACACCAAGGATTGTTGTCAATGTCAATACAACAGCAGATGGACACCAAGGAATGCATGACACAAGAAGATGGCATAAGTCTTTGTCATGCAAATGCTGGTGCTGGGAGATCATTAGTAACCCTAAGGTGAGAAGGTGGACAAGCTTACCTAGACCAATGGCGGAGGCCAGGAAAGGGTTATGTGGTAAGGTCAAGTACACGTAGTACAGAACCAGTGCTGAACCTCCACCTGCCAGAAGAGACTTGTTGCTCCCTGTCTTGAAAAATCCAATAACTCCACCAACTGCAAAATTTGTTCTTCCAAAAGCATCCACATGAACAAATAGTAATACAATGAATGCCTTCCAAGCTCAGATATATTGAGCTCTCCATGGAAGATATAACCACTGTCCAAAACTTCAAATCATGTGTTCCACTCATTTTACATGTATGTCCCCACCGCCACCACCACCAGCAGTATCATGAACACATTACACACACGATCTCTTTTCCCAGGCGTACATCCTAGTCCATCAAAAGGTAGCACTTGCGGCATGGATAGAGAAACTTCTCAACCATACCAAAACCCTAACCTTAAAAAGAAAAGAAAACATCCAATGCCAAACTGGCAGGAGAAAATTAGGGAGACGAGCATGAATATCACTCACCACCAACAAGTGCCGCATACGCCAGAGTCAGTTTCTGCGATAAAGACAACTTCTTGCTGAAGTCGCTTCCTTCCTCTCCCTGTCCCCCTTTCCCACTTCCTCCTCCACCACTGCCACCACTACCGCCGTTCTCCTGGCCACCTCCTGAGCCTCCCTCCAACACTAGGTCCTGTTGTCCTTCTGTCCCTTGCACTCCAGGCCCGTAAGCAGATGGCGCTCTGTAATCGCCGGGCGTCTTGTAATTCACAGGGGCAGAATAATTCGAGGGCGTTCCATACTTCCAAAAGCTCCTCGCGGCCGTGGAAAGCTCAACTGGCTCGCTCCCCGGAACCGGAGCCGAGGGGGGTTTCAACGCGTCGGAAGAACCTCCTGGGCTATGATAGGGTTTCGGAGCACCATAATCCGGGAGCCCGTAGCCAACAGCTCTAATCACTTTGGAGAATAGCAGCCGCCTCCTTCTGTTACTGGAATTCGGGCTCCGAGAAATTGCGATCCGACGGAATGAAGAAGAAGCAACGGATGAGGAAGAAAGCGGAGAGAAGCGAAGCAAGGAGACAGAAGAAGAGGCCATAGCCATCGCTGCTGCTGCAACACAGATCCGTCCCCGCCTCCGCCCACTAGGGATCGGGCGCTTGCCCTAATCCTCCTCATTAATCTCCGTTTCCGTCTAATTCCCCACTTAAATTAGCTCTAGTTCCCACTTAAGCGAAGTGTAATCTCCACTTTAAATTTAAGTCTCTAGTCCCGTGTACAAGAAATCAGGATACCAACCGGTTCTCTATCTATCTGGAAATAACCGGATACGGTACCTACGTGACATCTGGACATCCCCACTTTCATTATTCTCTACTCCAATGTGCATATCAGGTTAGTTTCAGGGTCTTTACCTGGACATATCCGGATATGTTATCCTAGCTTGTTCAGTCCACACCCTTTTTATGTTAGTGGATGAAATCGTGATGAAATTATTTATGGCGAGGAGGACAAGGAACTCATAGCCCAAATAATTGGGAACTCTTTTGAAAGATGTTTTTGTTTGTAGTGTAAATTACACTAATTTTCGTATTTTTGGGGAATAATTCACCAATTTTTTATTGTCACAAAAGTGGAAAAAATAAATCCTGATTAGGCTACATCATATCAACCCAGTGTTCTTTTCCAATTGTGTGATGTAACCTCTAGGTGGCGATCATCCATTAGCTGATTGGCTATTCAGAGGAATTTAAGAAAAAAAATCCATGTGTTATTTTGGCTACCTACTTTAGCCATGTAATAGCAATTATTTAGCGTCTCGCCATAAACAGGACTTAGTCAAATTTGGTTGCACATTAGAGAGGAAAGTAGAAAAGTTTGGGAATTAGGCTATATTCTGGCCACAACTTCGAACCTATTGTCTAAATATGGCAAATTTCATTTATTTTTGAGCCACTTTTTACCCCACAAAAAAAGCCTTTTGTATTTGTCCCACCGGGATTTAAAAAAATATCCCCAGGATGTGATAATTTACCCAAAACACACAAACACCGGTTATGATCCAACCACACACTACAATTTATGGAATTCATAAAAAACCAAAAAACAAAATGAGCTTGTGGCTGCTGGGATTCGAGCCCAGGTCTCCACGGCCACAACGTGGAATTCTCACCACTAAACTACAGCCACATCCAGGAAAATTCAACAGGATAGAATAATTATAATCTTATTTTTCTGCTGGAGAAAGAGAGCACAAACCTTGCAAATGTGTGTATGTGTGACACAAAAAACTAGGTGCAAGACTGGCACATCACTCCTCTGTAAGTCTCTTGCATCCAGTTCAACGATCACATGTTTCAACACAACAATTGGAGATTTTGTATCTTAAAATAGCCTTCACCCAAATCGAATGACGGGTCCGCCATGTTGGCTTTTTTGATCATTTGATCATCTGACTACCCAGAATCCTAGATGCCCTTCTCAACACAAACCTGCTTACAATTTGCCCACAGTTGCAATTACAACCAAAGTCTGACTTGTTTCCTAGTTAGCCAGTGTTGTCTACTAATCATTTCACCATGAATATGTATATATATGTATGTCCGGCTTACATTAAGTTAGCAATATTGGCCTTGTTCTTGAATGGCCAGATGA
>Ga0209611_10002315_pt1 | contig 33393 bp, 21 predicted proteins | sample S1TSphgellanicum_3_FD_187693 | JGI IMG/M metagenome (GOLD analysis project Ga0209611, IMG submission 187693) | Host-associated microbial communities from peat moss isolated from Minnesota, USA - S1T2_Fc - Sphagnum magellanicum MG (SPAdes) (version 2) | ecosystem: Host-associated > Plants > Peat...
AAAAAAAATTACCCCCCCCCGCCCCCCCCCCCCGGAAAGGCCCACAATTGCAAACCAGTGAAGATGACGCCGACGGCGGCAGCGGAGTTCTGCGTTTTGTTTTCTTTCGAGAGTCACGTTTTGGTGCGAGATTTGTGGCAAAATCCATTTCAGCCCCAATCGTACTTGTCCTTTGCATTGGGTGGGTGTGGTAGCGGGATGACGATGACGTTGTTGTCGCCGCTGTCGTCGTGGTGTGGCTTCTCGTCTTCTTGTTTGTGGATAAAACTGCGATCTTGATGCGTGTGGTTTTGGAATTGGAGTGTCCAGCAGCAGCAGCAGCTGCTGCTTCTTCTTCCTCCCACATTTTTCTTCCAGGAGCTCTATCTCTCACAATAACAGCGAACTGCTGCCTATTTGCAGTCCCAGTTTTAGTTTTATGGGTGGGGTTGGAGAAACGTAAATAACTAACAACTTGGATGTGAGAATTTTTCTTCGCAGAGTCACATTACTGAGAGAGACTCTGGAGATGCTCTTATGGGGCTCACTTCTTTCCTTGTCGCAAAGCTCTGAACCTCCTCTGTAGTAGTTCTTTCGAGGATTGTTGGTAGTGGGTCTGGTAGTGGGGGTTTTGGGTCGTCGTGGTGCAGCGATCGAACTTGAGACCAACGACATGAAGATGTCCATTTTGAGTGTTGGCCGTGATTCCACTCCCCTAGTGCTTGGCGGCAAACGGACACGAGCAGCAGCTGAGGATGAAGCTTTCTTGGACAATTTTCACACACACAAGCGTTATCTCACTGAGGTGAGAGCCGTATCGTCACCTTCTTCTTTCTTTTTCCTACTCTTCTTAAGCTACTGTTTTTGTTCTCTCAAGGTTTTAGGGTTACAGTGGTAGTGCTGCAGTAGACCTGATGGAAAAATCTTTGCAGAGACCTCCACAATAATCTTGTGTACATACATACATTCAGGTCATCCCCTCCCCTCACCCCCCCCAACACCCATCTACCGATTCGTCACCAGATGGATTTATATATCCATCTTGTCAGATCTGCAGAAGAAGAAGGCAGGTCGTCTTCTTGTTGGTCCTAACCCTAACAAGTTTGCTCTGCAGGTAATGGCATCAAGCTTGAATGGACTCAAGGTGGGAGAGGCAACATCTAACAATAATAATAACTCCCATTCTTCCCCACCATTGCTGGATGCAGCAATGAATGTGATGATGTCCCCTGCCCACACAGAGACAGCAGCTCTATCGCGGTCCGCCTCCTCATTCCCAACTAGCCACGGGTATGTATGTATGTAGTACTGGTAGCCTCTCATCTCATTTCTTTCTCCTCATTCTTCACTTGTGCCATAGTTTGCAATTCCTTTTTGGGTCATTTTTCTTCTAATCAACAGCTTTTCTTGTCTGGCACTTCTGCATCTTTGGAAACAATCTTAGTTTGCTGGGGAGCTATTTATTTTTTGTGGAGATTGCTCACTCTTGCAGTACAATCTCCACCTCACAATGTACATACAATGGATATGATTGACCAGTGTCCTACACATTGTTTCTGTTGGATTTTTTCTTCTCTGTTGTTTTTTGTTTGATTTTCTTCTGGTAGCATATGCTGCTTGTTGTTTTCTCCTTCATAGCTCTTAGGTTTTGAGGTTTTAGGGTTAGCTCTTCTGTACTTTCCCTATATATATGTTTTCCATTCTCTCTGGACTCGATGACAATTGGTTCTGTTGTGCTGTGTATATTATCCAGGGATGATACATCAACTCTGGACTCACCCATGTCTGATGATAGTGATGAGAGTGTGGGTTACCGCATGGGACGGGTATCTGAGGTTTCTCCCTTTATGCCCATCTCAAACACCAAGACAGTCTCCACCAGCACTGCTGCTGTGAGCCCAGTGTTGCCACGGCGCAATACCACATCCATTTCTGGCTATTTGATGGGAGTTGCCTCTCAACAGCAAACTCCTCCACCTTACACTCCCTCACTCCCCTTCCCATGCTCACAGCCACGGGTTAAAGATTCTGAAGGTCGCCTTCCACCATCTCCCAGTGATCCCTGCCAATCAGCAGATTTGCGAAGGGCAGCTTTGATGCGGTCTTTGCAGATGCGGTCTCAATCACCCATCAAACCAGTAACAACAACCCCTGCAATTGCATCACAAACGGATTCAGAGAAAGCAGCATCAGCACAAGTTTTAGAAGGGGAAGCTCAATTGCCTGAACAGACTGGTTGCAATAGTGAGGTTCTGGAGCGTTCAGGTTCTAGTCCCTTCCCATCTGTCACAACTCGAGCATCCACTCGTGTCCGGAGTTTGCTCCTGGATGAGCCAAATGTTGCAGACAAGGTGGAAATATCGGGTACTGTAATCTTTGCTGCCACATCTTCTACAACACAAGAGCAAGAGATCATCAAAAAAGGTACTCAAGAAGCAAGATTTGAAAGCGTAGTTGCACAGCAACAAAAAGGTGTGAGAGGCTGTTCCAAGCTTGGAAATGTAGCAGCAAGTGATGGGAACACATCTGACTCAGAGTCAAAACAACCATCACGTCGGCCAAGTGCTGCTATTGCCAAAAAGTCATCTAAAAGGGCCAAGCGGCTTTGATGATGGATGACCAAGAGTTCTATCACCAGACAATGCCAATTTTGGACAAGTGTAAACTGGCCTAGACTGCAGTGGTGCTGAACACTCTTCACACCATCATGATGGCGTTTCTTTTGCATCACTTGGAGCCTGTGGGAGTCTGACTCTGACTCTGACTCTGACCCTGTTTACCCCTAACCCTAAAAGTTTGCTTTTTACTTCCCAACTTTGAGGTAGACTCTTGACCACTTTTTCTAACACAATTTAAGCTCGTTGTACATTAGGATCAGAATTTTGTTGAGCTTGTTTCTGTGCTGAGAAAGACACGAGATTTTTTAAAACATTTTTAATAGTAAAAGTCATCCCATTTGCTGCAGTCATTTGTTGTGCAAACACCCGTATCTTTGGGTCTTATTCTACATTTTTTGCATGTAGGTCTTGAGTTTTGATCTTGATTTTTTTGTTCTTTTCACATTATGTTATAGCAATAATTGAAGGCAAGGTTTTTTTTTCCTTGTAAAAATAGCTTCTGTTTTTTTAGCTTCCTTTCATCCCTTTTCTTTTTTGGATTTTCCTTCCATTCCTTTCTTTTCTCCTTTGTTTTCCCCCTCAAATCATTTCATAATCTTTAAGTACATTGTATCATAAAATAGTGGGGAAAACTATTCCATACACAATTGCATTGTATGTATTTATTATCAAATATGATCAACATATTGGAGTTGTACAATGTTGGTAGTGGATGAAACTTTTAAATGCAAAAGTAATGGCATTCTATACCAGACAAAAATTTGCAATTTGGAATTGCCATAACTTCAAATTTGGCTATGAGATTGTTAACCAAGTTTTGGTCAACATGTAGTTGGAACATCATTGATCTATTAACAAAATAACACAACTCCAACATCACTTATGTCAAGGCCCTTAAGGTTTTATATTTTGAATTTTGTGTTGTAGCCAAACAAGCAATCATCCACAAGAAGATTGAGTCAAATTAATAAGCTTTTAGGCAATTCCAAAATGAATCTTATCTAAAAAAACTGCCTACATTCATTCTACAACAAACATACAATGGTTACAGGTTACTAAGGGCCACTTTAGACAAGGGTCTAGGGACCAAAAGCCTAGGGACCAATTTGAATCAAATTGAACCTTGAATTGGACCCTTCTTCACATTTTAAAAAAAAATTAAAATTTTATGATACAATGAGTGTCCAAAGGCTTGGGGTCCAATTCAAGGGTCCAATATCTAAAAGGTGTGATTGATAGTGAGGATTATGTTGACCTTTGGTCTTTTTTTTCTTTCTTTTCTTTTTTTATGGTTTTTAAAAATTTCTGTTTATTTTTTTCTTTTTATTCGTATTACACACAATGTATCTTCTTTCCAACTTTTTCACCTTCTTCATTTTCATCTTTCACCACAATCAACTTTTTTTTTTGGTGTTTTTTCTTTCAAATGAAAATTGGTTTATGGATTTCTTGTAAATTCAAATCAATCATTGTAATCTGATTGAAATCAATCATGTGACTATTTTAATTAAAAAATTTCATGTACGTTTTGACTAATGTGTTAATATCCATGGAAAAAATAATTATTTATTTTATAAATAATTTAAATTTTATGTCAAAATTGTCAATGGGTCATCATAATGCATGGGTGTTCATTATTAATATTTTAAATCATACAAATTATTCCTTGCTCTCAATTAAACATGTAGTCGAACCCATGAATCATCATGGGCCTATATTAGGTGATTAAATTTAATCATGCAATCATAAAATGTTAGTAGCGAAATTTGAACCTTCACCTCCATAGCTATAAAACAAATCCTTAACCATTCAACCACCATTTCATGTTGTAACAAAACTTGTGATTGCACAAATATAACCACATGAATTAAATTTTATTTTCCCATTACCAAGATTATATAATTATTTAAATTAATTACATAATTATAGTCAATATACATTACATAATGGATAGTCAATTATAGATCTATCATTATCTACTATACTAGGCTACGTATATAGTAGCATTATATCTTCAATATTTTGTCATACTAACTTAAATAGATATATTGGGTATATTAACGTAGGTGTGTACTAGTTGAAGCCATTATTTTTATAACTTCTATCAATTTTATTCACCATTAACTACATTTTAGTTGGACACACAATTGTATACCCAAAAATCATATGAGGGTGTTTGCATGCTTTGTTGTATAGATAAAAAATTGTAACACTTTGATAGTTTTCACTACATTCAAAATTTGATGGGATATGTTAAGTAAATGGTGAAATTTTAATGCTGAAGATGTTTAATTCATGGTGTTTCACATCTTCATCTATCATTATGCTAAAAAATCATTGCAAAAAAAATTAATTCAATCATTTCTTGGAATACATTTCCAACACACAAAATCCTATAACAACAAGACAATGTGAATGTTTTCTAAAAAATCTTAGTGAATTTTTGAATTTCAAGTTTACTTCAAAGTTTACATTAATTCATGTAAATATTGTCTCTTTACAAATTCAAAAATTGTTGTGTTAATCAATCAAAAAATATGAAACATTAACAATAAACATAACATTTGTTTGAATATGGAATACCTACATATAAATATTTCATATTGCATTTTATATTGTTTTCACCTTGTAATACCCGCATCAACTTCCCAAAATTTTCATTGGTTTTGTTGGCCAACCATGCAATACTTGCATCTATAATTGCTAAATTGCATTTTGTAATGTTGTTGCCTTTCAATACCCACATTAGGTTTCCAATTTTTTCATTAGTTTATTTGGTCAATTATGTAATACCCAAGTCCATAGTCGTTAAACTACATTTTGCAACATTGCCAGCTTGCATACCCACATTGTGTTTCCAAAATTTTCATTGGTTTTTTGGTTGACTATGTAATACTTACATATGGGTCCTTAAATGTCCACTATTGTATTAACCAATTATGTAATATCTATATACCTACATATTTTCCCAATTTAAAAATTCACTTATATGTGAATATTACATGTGTCATGTTTGACATGTGGTTTTGGCATAAAACCAATGTGGCCATTACATTTTGAGATCAAAGGTCCATCTAAGGTAAGCTTGGACTAATAAATGTTAGTTTTAGCATGATTCTTGATGTGAATACTACATATTGGGTAATTAATACAACTTACAATAACTTGTTGGTTTTCTAATTCATATTTGTTTTAGATGTGGGTATTACATATTGGATGATTATTACAATTCATTAATGGTGGTTGAAGGTATTGGCATTGTGTTTTAAAGTGGGTTAATGAAATTTATCCATTTAAAAAGGGTATTGCAAAATAGTTTCAAAAGTGTGTTGATGTCTGAACCATTTCAACCCTAAACACATTAATTTTGCCAAAACTTTCATTAATGATAATCATCACCTTTTGTAGTACCTTTGAGATTTTCTTACATGTGAATAATACCAAAAAGGTAATGATTTAACCAAGAAGTCAATTTTTTTTTGTTGGAATATAAAAGTTTAGCCAAAAAAAATGGTTTTGGCAAAATGTGAAGGTTTAGCTAAAAAGTAAAAAAGTTTTGTTGAAAGGTGGAAGTTTAACCAAGAGAAGATATTAATTTTGTTGAAACATAGAGGTTTAACTTAGAAAGATATTGGTTTTGTCAAGAAGTGGAGATTTAACCAATAAGTAAAAGGGTTTTACTGAGAGGTGGAAGTTTAGCAAAAAGAAAAAAAAATTGTTGAAAGATAGGGGTTTGACCATGAAAATGTAAAAGTTTTGTTGAGAGGTAGTGGTTTAGCTCATAAGTAAAAGGGTTTTGTCAAAAGGTAAAAGTTTAGCAAAAAAAAAATTGATTTTGTCAAAAGGTAGAAATTTAGCCAAGAAATAAAAAGCTTTTGTGGAGATGTGAAAGTTTAGTTAAGTAAAGATATTAGTTTTGTTGAAAAATAAGGGTTTAATCAAGAAAAGATAAAAGTTTTGTCGAAATGTAGCGGTTTAACTAATAAATAATTTTTTTTTGTTGAAAGGTAGAAGTTTAATTAAGAAAAGTTATTGATTTTGTCAAGAGGTAGAGCAAACATAAAGGTTTCACAATAAATAAATAAATAAATAACCAAAAGATAAATGTTTAATCATAAAAAAATAAAGAAAGTTTTGCCAAAAAGCAAAGGTTTAATTAAGAAGATAAATGTTTTGGCTTGGAGGATAAAAGTTTAGCCAATGAAAAAATAGAAGGTAGATAGGTAGGTAAGAAGGGGGTCAGTTGTTAGTCGGTATATAGGGACAAGATGTAGGTTAGTAAGGTAGCTAGGTCAGTAGGGTAAGTAGGTGGGAAGGCAATATGAAGGTCATGGTTGAGAAAAAAACAGCCCCCCCCCCCAAAAAAAACTTATTGGTCAGAAACCAAAAAGAGTTGATAGATTGAAACTGGATGAAAAAATGGAGCCCATCTAATGGACAGAACGGCCAACTGGTCATTGGTGGGTGCTGGTTCACTCTCTTGCGATCTTTTCGGACCTTCCCCTCATCTCCTTCTCCGGACGACTTAACTAGTGACCGACGAGATCGAGACTCCAGACGGGCGGAAGGAATTATAAAGCTCCACAAACAGAAGATCTTCAAACCCTAAACGGCGTTTCTCAAAGACTTTCCTCTGCTTGTTGTGGCATTCCAGCGTATCCCCAAGACTTATACGCATACAAGCACTCACGCACGGGAACACAATGGTAGCAGCGGCGGGGCCTTACTCCGGCTCTAGCACATTAGCCCTGGTACATTTCCCTTTCTCCTCCTCTCTTTTCCTTTGTTTCTGTGAACCATTTCTCTATCGTTTCTGTGTGTGACCTCCATCATCCATTTGGGCTCTCTCTTGCAAATTTTTTTTTCTGGTGTTTTGTTTGGGTTTTGTCCAGCATCTTCAACAGAAGATATCTGTGCAACGGGCGGCACATTTTTTTTCTGGTCTTTTGTTTGGTTTTGTTCAGTATCTATCTTCAACAGTGGATCTCTGTGGCAAACGGCGACACATTCTCAGTGGTCCTCATAAACCTTGGTCAGATGGTCCAAAGCAGGCAGTTTTCGATGCAATTTTGTGCACCTATGGTGCGCTCGCTCTGTTACAGAAATGCACTCGGGCAATAGGTTGACTACAAGCTGCTGACACTGAACAAGCATGTCATAGTTTTCCTAGCAACCGGTTTCTTTCAGTGGCGTTGAGGATGTCAATGTCGTAATAAGGATGCTTAACACACCCTTCTTGTGGATGTTGATTCAGGTGGCACGGATATCAGCTGTTTCAATTGGGGTGGTTTATGGAAGTATGAAACTTGCATATCTTAAGGTATGGGAAAAGCACATGCGCACTTGATTTAGGTTAACATTCCAGTGGGTGTTATACTGGTTGTGTTGCGGTTCTTTAGTATTACTGTGGGGTATTGTCGAATGGCTTACAAATTGTCATTTCATTTGCTTGTTCGTCTTGGGAGTTTCTGCTTTCAGTAATGTAATTTACTTTGTGTTAAAACTGCCACTGCTGCCGTTTCATTATTATGAATAAATCAAGTTTTTTTTGCATATGAGTCAAAGACTTGAATTAGATGTGGGTTGTGCAGGCAAGTGCGCCAAAGCCATCCAAACATTGACATGGTGGGGGGTGGTGGATAGTATTTGCCCTGTAGTGACTGGGAGCATTACCCACCATGTAGCCTTCAAGGCATGTTGCTTGAATCTTGTGGTTCAATTATGATGGATGGAGCTGATAAGGGTTGCATGTATTTTGAATATCAAGTGGGAAGGCTTGGCCTACAATTCTTTAGTCACCCTTGGTGACTAGTTTGGCATCTGTGGACAAGATGGAGGGACTTGTTAGCATGTGCAGGGTTTTTGATCAGAGGTTTCAAGTTTGTCTTCATCCTGCTACTGTTCTTATTCTTCTGGAGTTTTGGCTCTTTTAATAAATCTTTTCAAGTTTTCATTGGTTACCAATTTGGCTGCTGCCACTGTGTCTTCATCCTTATGAGCCAGTGTTACTATTTGTTGGCTAAGCCAATCTGGCCACAAGCAATTGTTGGTACATTCTATTGAGGCTGGTGAGTTCTGTGGTTACTTGGATACTTGCGTTATCTTCCTTGGAAGGGTCTGAGGAGGGTTTGCTTATGTCCACAGTGTCAGAATTAGTGAGGAAGTGTGCTGTCTCAGTCTGACAGGACCACACAGACTCTATGTTGCTAGCAATCAAGGCCATATTCATCATGTTGTGTTATTGGAGACAGGATCAGAAATTTCGACAACTTTCACAGATGAGGATTGTGTTGGACCAGTTGTTTGCATGGATTTGCTGTTAGTGGGAGTATCTCCACTTAGAGATAATAGCAATGATGGCAATTTTCAGGCAGATAAAATCATTGCATTGGGTAATGGATTAGGTACTGTTACTGTACTAGCATTAGTGAGAATGGGAGCTTGACCTCAGATACAGTGTCACTCCACTTGACTGGCAGATCATAAGTGACAGCTTCTTGGAGTCTTTTTCTGCAAGTCTTTTGGCAGGGGGTTCTCTCTTTCATCTCATGATTTTTCAGCTCTAGATTGACGGCTACTGTAATTCTTAGGGCAATTACATTGTCAAATATCCAGAACTTGGAACCACTTATGTTGATGTAGGATGTCCAAAAGTATTGATGCTTGTTTCTGCAAGCACAGCTTGAACCACGCCAAATCTTGCAACAGGAGAATCTTCCCTGTAATCACCAATATCAGGATAAGCAGCCCCTATTATAGGTGTGAGGATCACTTCTGGACAATCCATGGGGCTGTGTTCTACACTCGTCTCTGACTGAGTATCTCATCTGTTGGATCTGCACAGTAATGTAGATTGGAAGTTTAGTGCATTGTAATGAATATTAGTTTTGCACCTTGTAATGTACATTATTTGAAAGGAGATATGTCCTTTGATTCTCCTTGCTAGAGTAGTAAAATGGCTGGACAACAGAGGATCTGGGGTTCAAATGTCTCGCCCTTATCTAGCTGTGACTACATAGTTTATATCAGATTGTGCATCTCACTGTGTATGGTCTATGTCTTGGAACAGATTTGTGTTCACAATAACTCCAAAAGGACTCCTGTGCAAGTTGCAAACAAATGAGAACTTGGCACAGGGCCAGGTCCTCAAAAGGCATGCAGTTCTGGTAGCACTTTGTAAATCTTGACTCCAGGCCCACACTGTATGCTGGGATGGATGCTCCTCACAGCACATAGCTGAAACACATAGGCAGCTTTCTTTAACATATGTTCACATAAAATTTCACAACTATTGCAAATGTTGTAGTTCACATTGCATGCTAGGATATAGACCCATGTTAAGATATTGCAGAAATTGGGCAGGCAATTTCTACACTTTGTATGATTTGAGTACACCCTTAGTTCCATGAACTGGACCCCACATCCCAGGCTGTGCATCGTACTTAATATACGATTCTTGAAATCCTGTCAGAGGCATGCAAAGTTGGTAACGGACCCATTTTCTCCTTATTTTTCACACTGTACAAAACATATCAATAGCATTAAAAAAACAAGAAAATGTAGTATGAACTTCAATATAATGTGCATAGATGGTTCTGTGGAGCAACCTGGGAGCCCTAGTTTGTGCAGTGGTAAATCATGTTCTATTCCCCCCTAGCATGAGAGAAACAAAGTATTTGTTGTCATATCTAGCTTAGGACTGTATTTTCCTGAATAATCCTTCCCAAACCTGCATATCTGTTGAACTCGTATGTCAAGCAGATTATTATGTACTTATCTACACCCACCATCAGCTGCTAATGAAGTCACTGGGAAGTAGTCATGCTAGCTTGTCATTGCTATTTATGATGAAGATACTCCTGGATGCTTTCTCTTAGTTTCCTCTCAACATTCCCATTCGCATTTGAAACATTTGTTTGTTGCATTGGGTACTATTTCACAAGAAACATCCAATTTCTTCTTCCTGGCCAATTGATGTCAAACATGTCGTTCAGTTTGAATGGCTAATAGGTAATAATCCCCTTTCATTTTCAGTTGCAGGAGGAGCAGTTGCAACGAACTTTAGATGGAGTTTATATGCACAATTTAAAAAACTGCCATGATGCTCACTTTTTTCTCTCACAACTTCATGAGCAATCATAATGCTTAACAATCTTCACATTGCAAAGGTAGTTGTACTTCTTCTGCAGTTCTAGCACAACAAATTCAAACTATCAGTTGGAGGAAATTTTACTTCCTCCACAACACCAAAATTCACTTGGCTTTTCTTTGGTGCATTTCATCATGCAACTTCCTTGTTGCTCTGGGGGGGAAAAAAACGGAGGTTGGGATTTCAAGCCAAAAGTTGTATCCTTTGATTTCAACAGTTACTCAATCGTTCCAAGCTACCGTCTTTGAAGTTGGCTTGTAGTTTGAAGAGCTGCAAGAAGCAACTGACTTAAAATTTTGTTTTCTTGATCTGCAGGGTGCCAAATCTGTTGCCAAAATTGGTTTTGTGAGCTGTTGAAAATGAGTCCCCAAAAATAAAGCATGAGACAATTGGGTAACTTTGTAGTATTGCACAGTTATGGGAGAATATTTGAGCACTAGTTGCAACTCAACCTTGAACATTTGCACATCCTTCTTTAAAGCTTCACATAATGTGAATCACAGCAAACAAATCTAAAAACATAAAAACAAAATGGCCAGCAACGACCAATACTAGATACTTATCTCCAAGTATCTAGTGTAAACTGTCTAAAGATACTAGATATGTGGAGAACAAGTGTAAACCATCCAAAGATCAGTGTAAAGTTTTTGAGGGCTGTCAATAGTCATTTTGAGAGCAATCAGAACTAATTGTTCTTCCAAGTTACCTCAAATTTAAACCTCCTCTTCAAAAGTTTCCTCAAAACCTGGAATACCCCAAACCTTGAGCATGCTTTTCATAATATACAGGTATTGTTCTGTAAGTTCCCTCACATTTTTTGGGGGGGTTTTCACAAGGCTACTAGGATTGATTATCCATTGAGAGAATTTTTAAAAGTCCAAATTACAAAGTTGCAGCCAGTGTCTGACCTGCAACTTATGACACCAGACAGAGACAAAAATCTACTGGGTACTGGCAGCTGGATAGAAAGCATCACTGCACTCATCAGAATAGCAAAATTTGAAAAGAAAAGCATAGCATAAAGCTCAGGGGCAAGGGCATTACTGAAATAAATGGCGCATGAGGTGAGAGCCAAGTGCAAGCCTGATTTCTGTAATGCTCTTGCCTGCCCACAGGCTTTTTATGCAGCATAAGAATCGATGCAACCTTCATTCAGCCTTCAGGGATGTTGGAAGCACAGGTAAAAGAAGGCATTGAATGGAAGAAAGAATGGGGAAGAGTGGGGGGGGCTTTATGTTTTTCATAAAGCCTGCCATGAAAACAGAATTGTGGGGGTGGAGGAATAATTGTGATCTATAATGTGCCCTCCAGTTACATACACTAGAAAATTTCTAAGCTTGGTTTTTACTAAGCAAAAAAAAGAAAGAGGTCCTATTAGAAAGCCTGTACGTAACCCACAAGAAACTTAGAGGTCTCTCTGCCAATTCCAATTGGGTTGTTACTTGGGGGTTCAGAACTTGGGTTATCTGGTGTCTTTATTCTCTGTAGAAAGGGACAAACAAGTAATGCAACTTTTTGTTTTTTGGAGCTGTTTTGTGATTGTGTCACATGGCTAATTGTTGTTCACCCAATATTTTCATGTCCCACCATGGCCCCCCTCCCTCCCACTCTTAATCTCTGCAGACTTTGTTAAAGAGTTTGCAGTTCCAGAGTTTGAAAGGGTCAGTCAGTCACCCAGAACCCCAAAATCTCGCCAACGATGTCAACAAACTGTATGCATTTTTACACGACGTACTGGGACTATTGCATTGGATCCAACTTTTGGAAGTTTTATCTTATTAGAACCCGTTTTGCATTAGGTGAATCGGTTTCTTTGGTGAAAGTGTTTAGACTGTTTAGATTGGAACAGATTGTTTTGGTGTTTAGAGCATGAATACAGTAAGTAGATGTACAACATCTTATCTAGTGGCAGGGCCAGCGTGTTTGTGATGCCTTGTTATACCTGCACTCCCCATACAGAATCAGCATGCATCAATTGTGAACTCCAAAACATAACATAAGAAAAGATCATAAGAGCCAAATCTCTTTGGATGTAATTGCTGTTCATGGTTGTGTGATGAACTGGTGAGGCAACAACCATGTTGGACAGGGTTTCTCTGGATTCTGTGACTCTTTTGTAGCTGGTACTAGTTTAGGAAATCTATGTTTTATATATCATGTCCTTCTGTGATTGTAGCTGGATTAAGTAAGGAATACTTCTTTTATAAATCTATGTCATAGAGTTATCTGTAAAGTCAGGCTATTAGGGGGCGAGAACAGCCAGTTTCGGCATAACAGGGCATCAAACGCTTAACTGGAAATGAAAGTTTTTACAAAAGGAAATAACTTGGACCCAAACTAGTTTTCCACCAATTTTGGTGGTAAACTGAGTTTTCATCCCATGTTTCCTTTTTCCTGAGCGCCTGCACTGCTGCTACATATATTTTCACCGCTCCTACCTGCACAACTACTATAATTACTCTCCAACATTGTGCATTAAATGCTGAGTTTCAACATTTCATACCCAGATTGAATAAAATTTCCTTACTTTGCAGATACCACTGAAAGAGGGGATAGGGGCCAAAAGCAGAGGAGATAGGGATGAAACAGAGGGTGACTTTACAGATAACTCTAATATATCAAGTCCATCCCTCATTGTGACTGCAATGCATTAAGTAACATGCTTGAACCCATTGTCTAATTTGCAGGAGTTGGATTCCTATTTACTCTGGGCTAGCAGGTTCCCAGTAGGGGTGGGTGCATAGTGCATTATTTAGTTTGTGTGTGCTTACTGATCGAGTTCACTTAGACAAAGGGCAGCGGGTACTAATGTACAGACTAGAGACAGACTGTAGCTCTAGTGTACAAGCGCAGGTACCCGGGAGTACATGCACACTACAGTAAATTTAGTAATGCATAGTTTCTTGATTCGACTTTGTGTTAATTGATTATAATCCTAAACAATAACAAATTTGTTGTAGTACTTAGCATGATTGTTCCAAGTTTTCATTTAAAACTGCAAAAATCATTTATAAGCAACTGATTCATCAGCCACATTGTTAGCATTAATAATAAATAGTACCTAAAGCCATTAATGAGGTGCATATTTCACCTCATTTCTTTCATCATTGTATCCATGAGAATTCCAACTTTGGGCTAGTGATAATCTTTATATTTTTAGATTATACACATTTCATATAAGCGATGGCTCTTTGTCACAATTGGATTTGGTTTCAATTCTCACGAGGGAAACAAGAGATTATGATCTTTATCTACTACCTTCTATCTACACTAACAGATCCATGAGCCTTCCTATTAGTTAGATGAAATGCGTCGTTGCATTCTCACTTTCAAGATTTACTCCATCATATTTCAGAATCCACCCAAACCAACCAAGTATTTGGTCAAGATTACAAGGTAAAAAAATATTTAAAAATTTAGTTCAAACTTCAAGTTGAAAGTTACAAATATGTGTTGTTTGACTTAGCCAAAATGTCAATTTATCAACTTGGGCTTCACAGTGTTGCACACTACAAGTGATGATCAATTAAAGAAAAAGATGAATTTATTTTGTGCAAATTAAGTTTCATTCAAATGGAAATATTGAATGACATTACATGCAACTTGATTAAATTGAATTGAATTTCAAGTTAACTAAATTCAATTTTAATTCAACAATTATATTTAAATTCAATTGAAAAGAAATGAGATGCAAATTAACAAAAAAAAATTGAAAATATGAATACAATGTTAATTTTATTTTTTTAAAAGAAAAAGACATAGATCCAAAAAGACACCTTCCCATGCTTCTTTACTTGGGAATGGGTTAAACATATTCCAGTTTGGAATTATCCAAGTGATTACTTACATAATTATAAATTGACTCACCTAAACTAGCTTTGATGAATTATCATCACTAAAAATTTGAACCATGTTTGTGTGCAACCTTGTCAATATGCATAATATAGGTGTAGAAAATATATATACAAGTGTATAGGGATTGCAAAATAGGCTTGTGCCTAGGGAGGAAATAAAAAGCCTATTTGACCAATGAGATTATTAGAATGTGAGTTTTGAATCGTTTTGAGGAGTTCTTTTCAATAAATTAACACCTAGATGTTGTCCATAGGCTTGGGCTTAAGTGTGAAGAAAAAAATTGTAACCAATTATAGTAATCAAATTGGTGTTTTTAATTTGTTTTTGAGAATTGCCTTTAGTAGACTATTATTAGTTAGATGTTGCGTGCCTTTTGCATGACCCGATGTAAGTTTTTAAGTTTCATTTTGTTTGTTGCTTCTTTTGCTGAGTGTATGTTTTTGAATTGAGTTTCCATGTTTCACAATGTTTATCTATCATTCATGCTTCATATTTCATTTTGTTTGGTGTTTCTTTTATTCTTAGGTCACTCTCCAATATCCTTTCTTGTTGATGTTTTCCAAAGTTTGCAATCATTTCCTTCAAAGTCCCAAAGTTTTAATCCAAACATGTCCCATGGTGCATCAAACATCCATTTTTGGATGAAGAATAGAAAATATTATGTCAGTTTGGGATTGTAAAATTACATTTTTACACATGATGTTATTGTTAGCAAAACACAATACAATCAATCTACACCTACTATCAATTGGTTAGATTGTTTGATTGGTCCAAGTGGTCTGCTATTACCATAGTATCTTTTCACTATTTAAGTTCAGCACTTAGGAGATGAATAATTATTTTATTTTTGAAATTTCACTTTGGAAGTAAAAATAGTAATCTAATGGAATTTTGACAATAAATATAGGGAGTTGCTTTGGCATGTTTTCTAGATTGTAAATCTTTAACATAAGGAAACCTTTTACAACAAATTTTATTGTTTTTTTTTTTTTTTTTTTGCAATAGGGAGATGTAATGTTTTATGGGTGGGGTGTGAAAAATGGGAAGAGTTAACCATTTTGGGTGTGAGATCAGATGTTAGATGCCCAAATATTATGTATTGAGTGGAGTTGCTCTTAGTGTTAACATATATATATTCATGTTTTCTATCAAACACCCCATTTTTCTTGATTCCTTTGTTGAAAAAGATGGTCATAGTTATTGCCATCTAGTTTCCCCCCTCTTGTTCCCAAACAATTAATCAAATGGTTTTCAATGATGTTAAATTGCTTGATGTTTTTGAAGTTTCTTGGGGAACTATGATTCTCATTACCACACTATGTTGGTAGATTCAACACATTAAACTCAAATAATTTATATAATTTTTCTTGAGAATCTAGCACATACACTAAGAAGCTATTAATGAATAATTTTAATTATTTAAGCTCACCTTAATTAAACTTCAATTTTTGTAAAAAATGTGGAATTATTTTGTTAATAATTAATTACCAAGGAATCTGCTCACATATTATGATATTTTCTTCTGCCTCCTACCATCCCCCCCACATACATGATTGTCCATTCGCACATTAGATGGAAGAAAGTTTGATCTTTTTATTTTGCATTTTCCATGGTTTTTCACAATTGAATGATTGATTCCACCTTGTGATAGCATGACCATCATTAACAAGATCAACACAATTACCATTTCAACATCACTCCACTTCTCAAACAAATGATTTACACATAAACTCCAACCTAATATGATAAATCTTCAATAATCCAAAAATGATTAATGACAATCATTGTCCATCCTTGGACATGGTAAACATGCATGGGTAGGCATTTTTGCGAAGTTTGGTTTAAATTGGTTTTGGTGGTTCTTTCTTTTTCAAGAAAGAATTGATGAATATATGCACTTTGTAGCCTAGAAAGGGTCCAAGCTTATGAAAATTAAATCCATGCTAATATATAGGTAGGTTATACAATTAAAGCCCCAAACCATATCCACCCATTATATAAAAAAATCTTTGAAAAATGCAAGAGATGAATTTTACACATTTTTGGGTTAAGATCATTCATGTGCCTTAAACTTGATCCTTATGTGGCCTACACCCATTGTGAAGTTCTTCACATGCACTTAAGGACTTTGTTCAATGAGAATTGTTCACCAAAAATATATTATGACATAAGTTTGTTACACAAAACATTTATCCCAAAGCCTAACACAAAGTAACAACATGAATTTATTAAAAGAAGAATATATGTCCAAATCTCCAATCATAACCTTATATATATATGTGGATGGATTATTTTTTCATTCATCCATGTCTACCAAACATTCTTATTCATTTGCAACAAACCAATAATATTATGTCACATATTATCATCTTCATGTGAACAAATCATTCAATTATTGATAATCTTTAGTTCTAGAATTTAGCAAAATTCACATGATTCACTTCCAACTATCTCTAACCCAAAATAATTAACTAAATTATTTTTATAAGTCCAAGCTTATGTCCATAGTCAAAGATCCTAAAGATAAAACCCATAAGTTTAATTATTTATTTTCATACTTGTCCTTCCTTTTTCCTTTCCATTTCATCTTTTAAAAAAAAAACTTACAACCTTTACTTCTAATAACCTATTTTGGGGTTACACACCTATATTGTCTTCCTATGTTTTTTTGCGTTGCTCCTTTAATTTTGATGTTAAAAGAACATTTGTAGCCCTCTAGTTAGTGTGTCCAATGACACAAAAATTGCTTAAATTTGGTTAATGAATGAGAAAAATATTGAAAAGTATTTGGTGATGGGTGGTTCCACCATACCATAGGTCCTTTAATATTAAATATAAAAAAAATGAACCAGAGCTTCTTTGATTTCTAAAAATTTCAAAAAAACTGAGTTTAGGTCACTAAGGATTGATTTTCTGAACAAAGGAACTGTGTGATTGATTGATTTATTTTTTTGGCACAAATGAAAAGAATTCATTGTGAAGAAAAACAACACCTTTGATTGCTTTTGTCAAGGTTAGATTCTGCACAATTTTATTTTATTTTTTTTGTAAATATGAAAATTTGCAAAGCACTATTGTGTCCATTCATTTGGAGCTTGCATGAAAATATTGTGCAATAATTCATTTCCAACTATTACACAATGTAAGGGCATCTTGATTTATAGGTTGTAGGTTTCAGAAACCAAATTTATCAAGGACATATACTTACATTCATAAAAATGAAAATTGAAAATTTCTTTAATTATAATTTTTTAACTTAAATACCTTGGTCACTACTTCAAGACCATACTTGCTAGAATTTCCCATCAAGATGAAAATTTACTTTGATGAAATTAAGTGAAACCATTGGGTTCAATTGAACATTTTGGGGTTAAGCATGTTCTTTATTAAAAGGCAATTGTTAGGATAATGACCACCTTGCAAGTAGTTGTTTTGTGCAATTCTCGTCTAAAATGAAGGCATGTGCAATGGATGTTACATCTCATAGTAATCATCCCAACTCTACCACAAACCAATTGAGTACTTAGAGCTATACTCTACTACAAACTAATTGAGTACGTAGAGTACAAGTGCCCTCGAGTGCCCCTCCTTTAGGTGAATGCACTTGTACGGGAACCTCCCCTTATGTAAACAACTCTCTTTTTATTTCCTCCCTTCTTTCTCATTTCATAGATAAGAAATATTTAGCGTGGAAACGAGGGAACATATACAATTGGGGGAGCTCAAGACTTTAGGAACTAGGAAAGCATGGTGAGACTTCATGACCCACCCCATGACCCTCTTTCAAAGGCAAGGAAGGAGCAGCACCCATATCAAACAAAAGATGCACCATGATCTTAAAGTATTCTCATCCAAGTTGAGAGGGATGAAAAAAAAAACTGGATGTAGGCAGGTTGAACAACAACAAAAGAAGGATAACCTATCTTATGGGTTGAGTGTAGCCTAAGGAAGTTGCTCTGAGAGAGAGAGAGAGAAAGGAGAGAGAGAGAGAGAAAGAAAGAGAGATTGATGGGGGTGGGGAAGGAAAAAAATGCCATGAAATTGTGCCTCAACTTAAGCAGAATATCTTGGACTGATCCAAATATTCCTTTCCTCCCCTTGAGTTGTCAGATTATGTAACATGCAAGTGTTGAACAAGCCACTACTACTAATAATACACACCCCTGATGCGAGGACATGGTAACACGGGCATGAGCCAGATATGTGAGAGTGAGAGAAATAAGGAGGAGCTGGGAATGCGACATGGAAGGTATGACCAACCAACCCAACCGACCCCCCACCCCGCATGTGGAAAGAAAAATAGTGTCATGAAAGCCTTTTTTCTTTAGGATGATGTTGAAGAAGAAGCAAAACATTTTCATGCTTCTGACGGCCTGCTGCTGCTTCTGGGTGGCTTCTGATGCTGCTGTGGTGGCAGAAGAAGAAGAAGAAGAGCCTTAATCACTCTTGGTTGATTAACATTAATATTTATTCATTGTTGTGCTTGATTCCACAATATTCTTCCATATGACACCATGAACCCCACCCATTACAGAATTGTAATCTACTAAGTCGGATCATTACAAAGAAATATGATTTGCACTCTCAAACCAATCTTTGTTTCAGAATCTGCTTTGGGAAGTGAAAGAATAATCCACCACCACAGCTGGTTGGTTAGACTATATGAGTCCCAGACTCCAGTCCCGGTTTCTCTGGTCTGGCAGTTTCATGGGGATGAGGTGAAAAGATCCTGTAGGAAAAATTGGAAGTCTGCAACTGTAGTTGTTGGTAGAGAAAAAGGCTAGTGAGCATCAACACTGGAAAGAGAGTTCAAAGTTCTCTGAAAGAGAAAAAATTAATTGATGATGACACAATGATGTATGTACGATGATGTTATTAAAAAAAATTCAAATGGGATGATGATACATTTGATGCATTTGTGGGACATGTTTGTGATTGCAGTTCTTGGCATTATAATTTTACCAAAGAATTGTGATGGGGAACCTTTGGAAGACTGTCACCTATGCAGGCAGCTACAAAGCTTGGCAGCAGATTACAAGTCTGGTATTTATTATTACAATTGTTTAGATATTTGAAAACTTCCGTGACTACTGAAGTAACAACACTCTGGAGACATGGAAAAGTTTGGTCAACTATTTGGGCTTCAACTTTTACTTTGGTGGGATGATGGAGTAGGTCTCCAGTTAAACACATAAACAAAGAATGGGTATAGTAGTAGGTAGTAGTAGTAGAAGGATCTGGAAGAAACTTTGCCTATTTCCTTCATTCCTTCCAAGAAATAGTAGTACCATTTTATTCAGTTTTGGGAAGGAAACATCCTTCCTGAATTCCTTTTTTTATTTTCGGTTATGTTTTTTGCAGTACAAATGAAAAACTTCATTGTGAAAAAGAGGAACAAAGAAGGGTTTCTTTTTGAAATTCTTAAAAAAGAAAGTCCCACTTTGTGTGATGCCATCTCTTCACACTTTGAGACAGCAAAGTAAAAATCTGGACTTTTTCAGTCCTTCCAAAACCAAGTAGGTAGATTCTTAAAAATCATCTTAATGCACTTAACAACCAATCTTGCACTTTGCTGCAAACACACAAAAATACTGATTTTGAGCACCTACAATCTCTCTCTCATAAAAATTTATTTCACTTATTCTTCTTCATTCATTTATTCATAAACTTTATGAGATGGGTACTTGTACTTACTTACCAAATGGGTGTTTTTTTTTTAACTCCCAAACGAACCTTCTTCACTGATCAATTGTTTTTTTGTTTTTTGTTTTTCTGCAACTGGTTTTGCCTTTCACATGAATCTGGCAGCTCATTTTTTAACAAGCTAGGTATTGGACAAAAGGCTGGCTCTACCATCATCATCAGCTGGAGAATAAGACCAGTATATTGAAACTCAAGAGAATTAGAGATGAATGAAAAGTGTATGCTAATCTGCTTTAACTTTCTACAATGGAGTCCTAATCAATCATGTTGCTTGTTACCCATCACAATCAGCATTATTTTTTGTGACGAATCTTCACCACTTGGTGACACAGAAAAGGAGAGGCGGGGCAGGGGGAGCTGCTACTCATTCAAAGGAAGTTTTTCAGAGAAAATTGCCCAATGTTGGATTTTTTTAATAAAATTTGTCAAATTTAGACAATAAGTTCTCTAGCATGTTGCCAAATATAGTTGGGTTTGAAGAAAACTCCACTTTCCTCTATAGCCAAATTTGGCTAAGTCCCATTGCCAGTCCACCTATCTCAGAAAATTGGGAAAAACAAAAACAGTGGTCCTTTAATTCAGGTTCTTAATACATATTACTTACTTGATTAGGTAACAGAAGATTGGGTTTTTAGGTTGTGATACTAATCCATCATGTTTTCATTACCTATCCTATCATCATGGTGTTTTCTTAATTGGGTTCTTGTTACTTACTGGATTGGATCACAGAACATTTGGGTTATGTGACATTTGGAATTTATGGGTTATGTGATCCATACATCATTTAGTAGAGTTGTTATCATGATTTCATAGTAACATGATTACCATGCACAAACAAACATACATATACATACATACATACATACATACATGCCTTGCCTTGCCTTGCCTCTCCTCTTGATTTCTTCCTTTTTTGTCCCCAGGACTCATTAGTAATTAAGCTAAAACAAGGAAGGAAATTGGGTAATAGATTAATAGTGACTTGGAGAACAAGATGAACAAATAACAACAACAACAACAACAGGAGGAAGAAGGATGGATTAAGGTGCAAAAGTTTTGTGTCAGACAGCAAAACAGCCCAAAAAACACACCTGCATAAAATAGAGGTGACTAGAGCAGCAAATTCAAAACCCTAGAATTGAGTCAAGACCCTCCCCATTTAGGCCACAAAGGGTTTGTTTGGTTTTGCCATGCCAATAGCTACTGGGAAGAGCTTTTTGTATTTTTGCAAGAAAGTGGGTTACATTCCTTGGTGTACATTTGCTACTCGATTGTGTCCAAACGCTTGCCAATAATTTTTCTCCTCTTCCTGACTTCCGGATCTCCATGTAGCTGCAATTTGGTGATTTTTGCGTCCAGTTCTGATTTTTGGCGATTTTTGGAAGAAGCTGTTGTTGTTGCAGGTGGTAGGTAGTCCGAGGAGACTGACTCTCTCTCTCTCTCACTCTGTTTGGTGTGTTTGTGTGTGCTGTTCGGCTCATCGTCGCCAACCTTTCGAATTTTGGTTTTGGGTTTTTCCCTTGTAAGTTTCTTGTCTCACACCCATTGCACTTTCTGTTGTTATTTTTGTGCAATTTAGTGGTTTTTCTCTGCCCTTTCTGTAGTGTGTTTTGGTGTCCTTTGTGTTATGTTCTTGGGCTGGATTTTGAGCTCTTTTAGTGACTCCTGTGTGCTGAGCTTCTTTTGGGTGTTTTTCCCCTTCCTGTTTTGTTTCTTTCTCTACTGCTACCGTTCATGCCATCTTCTTGAAATTTGGGTAAACTGGTTTTTCTTTCTGTTGTCTTTGGGATTGTCCCATTGAGTAAGTACAACTTGCCCTTGTGGGTCTCTTTCCTTCCTTTGTAATAATAATCTGAGGAAGAAGGAGAAGAAGCCCTGGTAATCATGTGTGAGTGAGGTAGCTAACATTTCGAAGTTGTGCAATTTCTTATGTGGTATGTGTTCGACCTCCTCCTTTGTTTGCTGCTAAATTCGTGGACTCCTCCCATCTGTCCCTTTCTGTGCTCAACAATTTTGCATGTCTGTGAATGTGTATTTTTTTTCTATTTGAATTCCTACATACATTGTTGTATTCTTTTGTGCATTGTGTTTTGTTCTGGGGAATTGGCTCATTTGCAAATTTACTTGCAGTATCGGAGGTCTTGTGAGCATCAGCTTGCTCATCATAGCTGCTCTTGTAATGGCTCCCTTGCACATAACTTGCACATGAAGAATGTGCCATCCTTTTTTTCTGGATGCTATTGTTTGAGGTCTTCTTGTAAACATATCACAGTTCATTGTGAATCTCAGCATCAACGTCTTGTCCTCACTAATGTTGTGTAATTTTTATCCAGTGTTTAGTTTGGAGGCTGTTGTTTCATCTTCGGCTGTCAAACAGCAGAGACGATACTAAAAGGCAAGCAGCAAATGACAGAACCGCATGGTGCATGAAACTGCAAAAAACATCTCCAGGGCTGTTGTTCACTCAAGCTTTCTACAACCTGTTCCCCAAGGCGCATGGGGAAGCAGGGCCCTTGCTGCCATTGTAACATCTCCAGTATGTCTCTTAACCTTCCTCTCTCTCTTACTTTCTGTTGTTTGCTAATCAGACATGTCTCATGCAGCCATACTTGTCATGTGACCTTGTGTTTTATAGTCCCTGAGCAAACAGAGTTCTTGAGGTTGTGTGCATTTTGTTTCTTGGAAGAGTAGTAATTGAAGAAGATGCATAGTGCATTGTGTCTTTGAGATAGAATGAGAGAAACCTGGCTCTTTATGTGTCTTGGTCTTACTCATTCATATAATTTGGATGGACATTGCAGCAACTCCATTGTGGCGAAATGGACCTCCAGAGAAACCTGTTCTGTGCAATGCCTGTGGTTCACGATGGCGTACGAAGGGAACTCTTCTGAACTACATGCCAATGCATTCGGGTGGTTTTGGAGGTGCTGGAGGTCATAAGTGGTCTGGAGAAACAAAGTGTGCAAATGGTAGAAAGGGTGCTCAAAAACAGTCCTCTGAGGCCTGGTCCCACAAACGTAAGGAGCCTTGTGGGCCTCACAAGAGCTCAACACCACTGAAGCGGAACGAATCCATCACTAGTGAAATTCAAAGTTCATCTGAGTCTTTGTCTTTGACAACAGATTCTCAAGGTTAGATGCGATTCTTATACTTGGGAATTCTTATGCTGCTGGCTGGACACAGTGTGCTTACAGACAACATCGATTCAAGTGTCTGATGATGTTGACAAAGACTATAGGTGTCTGGTTGTGAGGTATCATTTCTCTTTGTGGATAATATACTAATGTCTGCTTGGGAATTGCTTGACAGTGTGGGGGTCTTTTTCTGAGGGTACTGTGCCAACCAAGAAACGCACATTGCTTTCCCGTGCCCATGCCCCTTTGGAGAAGGTTGCGAGACACCTCTTGGAGCTACTTTATGAACCTCCGGCAAGCAACCCATTCACAACTAGTTGTGTGTCTAGTGAAGCCCTCTTGGTCGAGTATAATCCTCCATTTGCAGATTTTGAGGTAGGCCTTGGTAGTATTTTTCTAAACCGACCACCCACATCTTCACATCATGAGCATGGTAGGGAGACAAATTCAGTATGGTATGAGAGCTTAGAAGAAGGCTCAGAGCCTTTCAATGCTCTGAATCAAGTGGCAGAAACAAGAATCAGTGGTCCATTGACACAACTGCCTAATGGTGGAGCCAAGAATCTTCTAGATGGAGGAAAGGAAAAGGTGAAGCAGATCACAAGGAAATTGGAGGGAGAAAGCCATTTGCTCATGGATCGAAATATAACTCATAATAAGAGCCTCTTGTAAGCACTTCTCTTATGTTTCTACTTCATTTGCTAAGTTCTTCCAATGATGAGATGTGGTCTCTCTTTCCCACTTGTCTTGGATTTATTTTCCATTCTCCAGATTCCTAAAGGATTGCCTTATACTTTCACTATACCACACCACTCTATAGCTTTTTTTATCTGGACTTGTGCACAGAGAAAATTTCCCCTACAACAAACGGGATATTCTTCAGAGTTCTCAATCTCCACTAGTCTTTCTTGAAATGAAGGTATGGCAATGTATCCAAGTTTGCAGCTTGATTATGGTGTCAGATGATCCTAGTTGTGTTCTCATGCTTGTCATGAAAAATTGCAAAGTATGAAATGGACTTGCTAAGGATGTCATGTTTATGCATGGTAGCACCAATGTCTTTTGGTGATTGATGGGGTCATAACTGGTTACAGGACATAGTCAATTTTGAAACATTTACGGGACTTCTCACAGAAGAAGAGCAAACTTGGTTGATGAAGTTTTTGTCTTCTGTCGACCTTGCCAGATTTCAGGACAGGTGCATCTTGATCTTTTGGTTTGTCACTGTTTTCTTGCTGCTCAACTTTGTAGGATTAGGAACACTTGTGTCTTGCGTAAAGAGTTTTGCAGTGATGAGGTGGCCAGAAGCTTGGACAAAGAGAAGAGGGACTCAGAAAGGTAGTGGGGCTTACTAATAGGAAAGGGTGTGTACTTGCAGCTTGAAGGAAATGTTCAACAGCACCCAATTTGAAGGGGTCTTTGCCAACTTCCAGCAGCTGCTATCTGAGGGTATGTTCGACTCAGCAGAGTCAGGACTAAACCCTCGCATCCTTCAGCACTTCCAGCAATTGCTCAACCTTACTGACCTCTCAGGCTCAGGTTGGTTGGAACGTTGTTCCCAACTACAACACCGAATCAAACGTCGGGGTAAATCAGCTGACTTATCTAAGGTACAGATTGCACTGGTAGCACCTTCATGACATGTCTCAACTTTCTTGGCAAGGCAAATTTGCTGGTCAATTTTTTGTAAGGCTTTGTGTGAAGCTTGACTGACATTCCTAACATGTAGGCTGCGCAGATCAAAGAAAGCAGCAAGGAAAATATGAAGGAGGTTCCAGCTGCTTCTATGGGCTCAGCAGGTTTCAAGCACTCTCCAGCATGGCTCCCAAGTCACACTTGGGGAGTCACAGAGGAAGATTTAACATCACATACTGGAAGTGAGAAGCATAAGGGACTTTCTGGCAATCACTCGCCTCTTTCTACTGATGGAGCATTGGTATATGGTGGATCTGCACTCAGAAAACATCCGCATTGTATGAAGATGGACACACATGATTCCAATCATGCAGGAGAGACCTGCTTTCTCGGCAATAGTCTGCTACTTGCTGACCGCAGCAGATGTGGTGGAGGTTCAATCTCAGTGGATGATATACCAGATATTCAAGTCCCAGGGTCATATGGCACTGAGTCTGACCTCCTGTTTCACATTCCTTCCAATATGATGTCATTTCAGCAGGCAGAGCTTCTCCAACAACCTACTTGCAAGGAGGAAATTAACTCCAATCAGGTTACATGTTACAAATCTTCTGATCCATTGGATATCATCCTTATTTGTACCTCCTGTAGCCTCTTCTTCAGAGGTCTCCCAGAGTGAGCTATGATCATGAACCACTCATCCCCCCAGATCTCTTAAAGAATCAGAACTCTGGCTCTCAATTGAACAATTGTGCCTGATGTAGCAACTGACTCAAGTCCTCTCACATGCAGAAAGGAAGCTACATCTTCTGTTAATTCATATCAAATCTATGCACAAGAACTATGTTTTGTGTGAAAATGGATTCTCCAATGCATTTCAATATGCTGACAGGACTTCAGGTGGTTTGTGCAGGTTGAGAATGGAAGCCTCATAATCAGTAACACATGGCACATGGACAGTGGCCCATCAGATTGGGGAAGTCTCTTCTACAATCCCTCCTGTGCTGGAGAAGTCTCTTGTACAACGCTTCCTAATGGCACTGTGCTGAATCCAGGACACAATCTCTTATAAGAGAAGAGGGGAATCTGTCTGAGACTTGCAGACGCAAACAGGATCAACAACCCCCTGCTGGTGCCCGCTGTAATTCTCAGAGTTCACCTCCACAAAATTTCACCCCTCAAGTTCACTTTACAAAGGGGCAAGTTATAGTTGATACGTTTTTTTCCCATCAAGAGTGTATGATAGCCACATTCGGATTCTGCCCCATGTGCAACTGTCGGTTCAGTTCACAATGCAGGACTGGTTTTTGCTTTCAAATCCAGGACTACAAAAGCATTGTCTCCTTTTCCAGCACCACCATTTTTTCATCAATTTAATAATATGGACACAGTTTTTATAGGCTGCAAATAGAAAATGTGCAGCAAAGCCATTTTTCTTTCATGGGAAGGAAAAAACACACAAATTGCATTCTTCTTGTAACCACTACTTGCATAGTAGTCCTGCATATTAAAGCTTTTTCAAGGCATTGTACAACCATATGACTCTACATGATTTGACTCTGTCCTATACTGACCCTTGTAGTTTTTGAGTCAATTACTTTGAGTTTTCCACTTATACATGCAATTGACTTTGCAGAAGGGAAACAAATTGTGTAAATTGATCAGTCACAAACAGCTGATGTTCTTAGGTAACTTGCTCACAAAGGTGTCAAATAACATATGGGAATGCAACTGAACAAAGGATGTTGGTACAAACTCTTTCATAATATGAGTACATAGCTTTTTTTTGACCTACAGTGCTCAGTGGCCAGCAGATTCATACTTCTGCTACTATGGCATGACTACTGTGTTTCATCAGTGATCGGCTCCATACAGCATCAAAGCATCATGCTGATCCTCAACTACCCAGATGTCTTCTCTAATAATTATGTGGTTTAGAGTAATTGTATTGCCATAAGTATGGTGCAGATGGTCAATTGGCACACCAAGTGCACTGTGACTCTTTGCAACTGATGCTTGCATTGTCCTCAGTTTTGTTGCCCATGTTTAGGATAATGTTTGTGGGGCCCACTCTCTGGAAGGCATTCCAAGTCATTTCAAGTTCACTTTACAATGTCTCCCAATTTCTGCGAAATATAGTGATAAACTATACCTCAAATTACTACCTCAAATTACACACCAAATCCAGCCCAGGATCCCCATTTGGGTTACACTGCTGTCTGACCTGATGCCAAATTTCCCCCACGTTGCCTCATGAGAAAGTCCCGCATCTCTCGGTATCCCCTGAGCTCCTCCAAAGCATCAGCTGCTGTTCTAGACCCCAAAGACAGTGCTGCTAATGAGGTTGGTGGTGAGCCTACTGTCAGTGCCGGTCCTGGTCCTGACCCTGGTGATACAAAGGGTGAACCTGAACCAAAACGTGCATCAACTCCTGGGCGACCTGTTGAGCTCAGGTTCCGCATCATTGCGGCTCCAGGATTGGGTGGACTCCCTTTCACTTTTGCCAATCCCAAAGAGCCCACTGCTGTTAAAGGACTTGTATGGGTTGGAACAGGAACTTGAGGGGAGGCTGAGGTCAACTTTCCCAGTGCAAGGTCAGAGAATGTTCCAGAGGGTGTCCTGAGCTCGCGCAGGGGGGGAGCAGATCTGAGGAATCTTACAAAGGCCCCAACTGCTGCATGAGGTTGAGCTCCCACAGATCCAGGTAGCCCTACTGACTCAAAGGTGTCTGCTGTTTTGGGTCTTGCCACAGGACTCCCAATCCTGTCACAAAACATATTACAGGAGTCAGAATGTCTAGAGTCCAATACCTTGATACCAGTTTTGCTCTCAATTGTAACCATTGAAGTGAAACCCACATCTGGTTGCTTGAAAAGTCTTCTCCCTTCCCATGAGAAGATGAACAAGCCAACAAGATTGAGTTTGCTAACAATCTACTATTGTACCAGAATTCATGCACAAAGATGGGTTTTTGAAAGCTACAATCAATTACCTGCTTCGATACTCATCACCCTCATCATCGTCGACAGCAAATGGGCATGCAAAATCCCCATCATCCATATCGTCATGTGGGAGACCACCAACCTTACTCAGGGCCCTAAAGCTGCCAATTGTCAGGCCTGGGGAACCATACAATGACCTTTTTGCACGCAGTCGAGATTCCTCATCTCCCTTATTGTCTCCAACCACCTGTAGCCAACCAATTAAACTTCTTAATCTTCAAGGCTTCCATGTCAGAAGCCAATCACCCTGACAAGCATAGTAGGATGAACCTGCCGTACTATGATGAACAAGACACACAGAATGTTCAGCAAATGAACAATAGCACAATATGACAAACCAGAATTACCAAGAGAAATGTTACAAATTTATGGTTGGACCAAATCAACCATCAACATCTGCACCTTTCACAAGGTTAAAGGATCAATGAACAATGTAAAGGTTAAGAACAGACAATGCCATTATAAGTTACCAAACAAAAGAACTGTGAAAAAGACCAGGCTGTTCCTAATTGTTCTGACTGTAAGCAAAGGCCCTACAAGCATGCAAACCGGAGTCTCAACCTCCCAATGAAATCTTCCCTTGGATAACTCATTTCCTAGAGTGGGTGGACAAGAAAAGAAACAATTCAAGAACCAGAATTGCTCACTTCCTACACACTTTATAGTAGGAATGTTTCCAACAAAAATCTCCCACTGCCTGTGTCAGTTGAGAAGAAACCTGAAGTGAAAGTAGCATTAATCAATTTGAGTCACAAGAAGAACACTATGCCACAGTGCTCCACTTCATAATCAATAACAGTGGACCACTGAGATAAAATGTCTGGAGAACACTTTAAAAAAACATTAAAGAACTCTGCTGTGTAATTTACCATTACTAATAACTTGAGATAAACATCAGGAGAACACTAAATGAGGACAGTCCTGTTTGTGATTGCAACAAAACATATATGATTCAAAGATCTGAACTTCTATCCATTCGGATATTGAGAAAAACAGTTTCTACAACTGAGATCAGAACTCACTAGCCACATTACAGTGGTTAGTTCCAATTCATGATAACCAGACAACTCACGACATCAACTTACCTAATGGAAAAAAGAGACCTCACCCAACTAGCACAAATCACTATTATGTGGATAATAACTAACCCTGCAACTATCTTAGACCTTTGATTCATCTATCCACTGTGCGTATCCACACTACTTATTGTGAACTATTAAGATTGACCTAGTTTTACAAAAACTGCATTGAAAACTACAACCTTATTAGAGTTATTAATTTCCAATGCAAAAGGCCCCAAAATCCAACCTTGTTACAGTTTCAAGAACATGGAAATTTCTTCTTCCACTAGGGAGTTTACCAACTGTACAATGCAGATTTTCAGAAGAGAACAAACCTTAAAATCCAACCAAAATGTTCTAATAGCATCTTAGCTGATAAGATACTTTGTTTGCCTAAGCACAAAATCAGTCCTAACCTTGATCATAACCTGAGTATCAGTGGGATAAGAGATTTGATAAACTGATGACACTGGTTGAGCAATCAAATGTGGGAACCTCATGGGTCAGAAAGTGTATCCCCTACGATACAATGAGTTGCAAACAGCACATCATTAACCTTGATAGGCTGATTTAACAGTCTAATAGGAGTCATCAGCCAACAGGGTTCAACTTTGGAATTGACTTTGAAGAAATGAACATGAATACATGTGTCCCCTGATGATAGTGGAATGAGTGTGAAATGGATATGAGAAGCAAAGCACTCTCTGAGAATTGGAAGAGACAAAAAGGTGTTGGAATTGAAGTGCAGATTGCTGTGTACCTGAGCACCATGCCATAACCGAGGGTTGCAAGAAGCCACACGATTCAACATCACCTCTGCAGGCTTACTCTGTGGGGATGGTGGTGGAAGCAAGCCTCGATTTTGATGATAAGGGTCAGCCATGGGAAGCCGAGAGTTTGGACGCATCGGGTTTGAGGGACGGGGAATACTTACAGGTGCACTACTAGAGCGAAGGACAATATCTTGTTGTGAGTAACCATGAGCAGGTGGAGAAGGAGATGGAGATGGAGAGAAGGGTGGGGAGTATCGAGATTTTATAGGAATGGGTTGCGATGCATTGCTGTGGCCTTGGTATGATGAAGGTTGTGAGAAAGGGCGATGGAGTGGGGAGGTTCGAGGAGAAAGATGTGATGGCATGTGTCCTTGACCTGATGGAGAGGAAGGAGGCTTGGGAGGTGAAGGATGGAAATTTGGAGAGGGAGAAGCAGATTGGAAGGTAGGAGAAGAAGGGGGTAAGGAGGGAGGCCCAGCCACCTTATTTAAGCCCCCACTCCAGCTATGTCGACGTCCAAGTGATACAGGCACTGAACTCGGCAATGAAACCATGTGAACTCCCTGCTTTCCAGGATTACCCCTGCTAGGCATCGACCCAATGCTTGAGAACCGCCGCAAGGGATCTGTGGTAGGACTTCCAACATAATCTGCAATGATGCGTGGAAGGATGGGAGGCATGATTTCAAGTGCAGTCACTGCTGTTGCACTTCTATATGCAACTGACACACATAGCCTGCCCCACTGGGTTTCAATTGGCGTCAACCTGCAGGTGGACATCAGCCTGTCTTCGCCTGGGGTCAAAGGTGGAGGTGCGGCTGATACCAAGTATTTCAAAGAGAAGCTTTGGCTGTGAGAAGAGGAGTTTGCTAGCCGGAAGAGCCGATGTGCTGGCAAGGTTCGAACTGAGCAGTAAAGCGACCGAAGCATGATGATGGTTCTTTTGTACACTACAGGACTTTCGATTACATGAGTGGGCAGATAGGGAAGCGGCAAATTAACCCCCTGCTGTGCCCTTCCAGGACTTCCACTTCCTACTGCAAATCTTCCTTCCAAGTTTCCACTTCCCCAACTTTCGCTGTGACCTAAACCTCCTCCTCCTCCACCGCTCACACCTTTACCTGTGCCTCCTAACCCTAATCCTCCTGTGGCAGTACTGGGAGGCTTTTTCCTGCGCTCGTAATGGACCACCCACCTTTCCAAAAGAGTCGGAGACGGCCCGCCTTGCGAAGAGAAGCTGTCGTCGTTCCCACTCCAAGAATCGCCTCCTCGTGATGTAGAGGGATACCGATTTGGCGAAGAAGCTCCTTTGAAAAATCTGTGGCGAGTAGCAGAACTGCCCCCTGCTGCCGAAGAAGAAGAAGCAGAGGGAAGAAGAGCATCGCCGCCTTGCTGCTGCTGTAGAAGAATATCCACCACCATAGCTTCTTGCATGATTCCTCGTCGCCATGGCTCCGCACTCTCTTGCACCGCATTGCAGTTCTCAAGCTCTAGGTTAAACCAGCGATTCGTCGTCCGAGACGAAGAGGAAGAAGACACGGGTGATGATCCCAGAAATGAAACCTCATCTCCTCCTCTGCCTCCTCCTCCTCCTCCTCCTCCTCCGCCCGCGCCACCGCTTTGCGACTGCGCTGCAACGAAGGGGATCCTGGACTCGAGGATGACATGCAAGCTCTTGACGAAGAATTCGGACACAATTTGCTCGATTTTAGCCTTCTCGGCTTGCATCGCACCCGACTAACTTCTTCACAACAGAGCAACAGCGGCCCTGCTCTGCGATGCAAAGGGTTTGTATGCAGGTAGCGTAGCGCGAGGATCCGACATACCCCGCATCAGCCACCTCCCTCACAACAACCTCCAATGCCCCCACTACCTACTCACCTCTCACATATACCTACCTCCTTTCCTAGGTCTATTGCCGGAATTGGACTCCACCGGCTGCTAGAATCTGCACCTACCACCGCCGATTCTGCATTGGACCAGGCCGATTGATTGATTGATTCTGGTGCCAGAATCAGCAGCAGCAACTACCGCGGATTCTGAATTGTATCAAGAATTGGACTGGGTTGAATCATTCTGGTGCCAGAATCAGCAGCAGCAACTACAACAGATTCTGAATTGAATCAAGAATTGGACTGGATTGATTCATTCCGGGGCCAGAATCAGCAGCAGCAACTACTACGAATTCTGAATTGAATCAAGAATTGGTCCTGGGCCAATTTGATTTTCTGGTGTCAGAATAAGCAAACCGTGTAGAATCAGCAGCAACACCAATTATGACTCCAGGAATTGGACTGGGCTGATTCATTCTGGTGTCAGAATCAGCAAACACCACCGATTCTGAAATGAAGAATTGGACTTGGCTGATTCTGGGTGCCAGTTTTTTTCTTGTCCATTTTGGCAGAATTTAATTAGGCGACTAATTCGGACACGAGAATCAGTTACTACTAACCAGCCCTTTTTTGTGGGAGCAAATTTGGCCAAAAGCCCAAAACCAAATGGGTCCTTAAAGAGCAGGTTAAGAGCCATTTTTCTTATACTCCTTAAGAGCAGGGATCTTATGCCTACCTATTCCTTAAGAGTGAGAGGGATCATATGCCTACTACTCCTTAAGTATAGGGTAAAGCCCCAGGGTACTACCTGATAAGCCTCATACTAGGGCCCTTATTTTGGGAATACCCCTACTCCAGGGCTTTACCCACCCTGCTGGACTGCAAATTTTTCACACAAGCTCCCTTGTAATACTACTTCCTGCAAATGGAATTCTACCCGTGTGTAGATTGTCTTTTGGAATCCTTCCAAATATGTGCAATAGCAAGTACCCACAGCTGATTATGTACTGTTGGTAGGCCCATTCCACCAAGGAACACATCAAGGCCAGTAGGGGGGGGGGATGTGCCATTCCATTACATGTAATGGGTTTATACAAAGGCCTGTTCCGGTGCGTCACTAGCATTTCCCCATCACTACAGCATATTCTGCACAATTGATACACATTACAAGTGGAATCGGCGGGAACAATTTAAAGTGGAACCAGCAGATGACCGCCCATCTCATCTAGGAAAAAAACCTAATTTGTACTGGAATAAGACAACCAAACTAGACATGTTGCGTGCTAGAGAACAGATGCCGTGGGGCTGATTCTGTCACGTAAAGCCTTCCAGGGCAAGTTTTCATCCTGGAGTCGAGCTCTTTTGACACATCAACTTTACCCTGGTAACGTGGATATCAAACTAAAGGTGCATTTCACACTTGGTGTTAGAGACTCTAGTGTTGAGTGCCCTAACATCATGCTAGTCATTTAGGACCTAAAATCCTATGTACCATGAAATTTTTTACGTTAAGCTAACATTCACTTAACATGAAGCTATCACCGATTTAACATTGCATGCCACCTAGGATGTCACCTATATTTTCATTTGACACTTACTTAACATCAAGTGTGAATGCACCACAAGGTAGAAAGCTTGCAGAAACCACCCAAC
>Ga0209611_10002316_pt1 | contig 33379 bp, 24 predicted proteins | sample S1TSphgellanicum_3_FD_187693 | JGI IMG/M metagenome (GOLD analysis project Ga0209611, IMG submission 187693) | Host-associated microbial communities from peat moss isolated from Minnesota, USA - S1T2_Fc - Sphagnum magellanicum MG (SPAdes) (version 2) | ecosystem: Host-associated > Plants > Peat...
CAAATTTCAGAATTGAAATGTTAACTTTCAGATTCAAATAATAATATTCAAAATTAAAATTTGCATTTGAAGACTCAATTAATAATTTTCTGAATTGAAATATTAATTTTGAGAATCCAAAATAATTTGGAATTCTGATTTCAACTTTCAAGTCAAATAATTTCTTAAAATTTAAATTTTAAACTTCAAAATTCAAATATCAAATTTCAATTTGAAATAAAAATATTTGAAATCAGGTTGCCAATTTTTAGAGTCAATAAAGTTTTTAAAATTGAAATAATAATTTTTAGATTCAAAAATAATAATTTAGAATTCAAATATCAGTTTTTAGATCAAATAAGTTTTTTGAATTTAAATAATTTTTTTCAGAATTGAAATATTAATTTTCATATTCAAATAACAATATTCAAAATTGAAATGTCCATTTTTAGACTCAATTATTAATTTTCAGACTTGAAGTATTAGTTTTGAAAATCTGAAATAATAATTTGGAATCTAAATTTCAGGTTCGAATTAAATGATTATTTAAAATATAAATTTTCATATTCACATAAAAATATTCAAAATTAAATGGACTATTCAAAATATTCCATTTTTATGATCAATTATAATTTTCTGAATTGAAATACTAATTTTTGGATTCGAAAATATTAATTAAGAATTCAAAATCTATTTTTAGATCAAATCAGTCTTTTTGAATTGAAAATATCATATTCAAATCAAAATTTTCAAATTCAAATAATGTTTTAAACAATTGAAATAACAATTTTCAGATTCAAATATCAAGTTTCAAATTTTAATAAATTTTTTAAAAAGTTAAAATAACAAATTTTCATAATTGAAATATCAATTTTTAGATTTGAATAAAAAAGTTCAAAGTTCATATATTAATTTTGTGATTCATTATATGAACAATATACATATGTATGCATATTATATATATATATAATTTTAGTACATACATTAAAATATAGCCCTATGTCATTGTAGAATACCTTTAGGATGCAACTAATTTGGTGACTATTGCGATTAATGGGACATATCAACCTATTAATGGATGAAAATAAATGTAAAATTGATGCAACCAATAGAATGAAATTTTTAATAGTTGCATCATAGTTGTGAAAATGACCAAAATAGTTGAAAGTTGGTCTTATAGTTGCAAATATTCTCAAATCTAGTCGCAAATGACTATAAGTCGCAATGTAGTCGTAAATTGAATGGTTACATTTTGGCTGATTTCTACTAGTGGCTTAACCTAACCTAATTTAACCTAACTAGTTAAATAATAGCTATGAGTTGATGTGTAATTGTTAGTACATGTGACTAGGCTACAATAAAAAACTTATCCCATATCTTTTGTCTTTGCTTTCAAGTTTGTAAACTATATAAGTAAATGCATTAAAACATTGAAAATACATAAAGAACTCATTAATTAAAATCAAGTGCCATTTGGGATGAACCAATCAAATAGGCTTATCATTTAAACGCCAAACTTGAAATAAAATAGGATTTAAAAACCTAACCTACCTCTTAACTTAGGCCTATTTAGCTAGCTAGCTAGCCTAGACCTACCTACTTACACAACACCAAAAGTTGTCTTTCATGAGTTAGACATTTATAGTTAATGTCCTAATTTAATCATGTAATCATATGTCTTTAGTCATATTTTTTACTCAAATTTGTGACTACATTGGAATTGCATTATGACTACATGATTAGATTAGGACTATTTTGTGATTACATGCGACTACATCACTAACCTACATACATTAATAACCTACCTATGTTAATAATTTAACTAGGTGCTAGCTACCTACTAGTTATTTACTAGCTACTTATTAAGTAGCTAGTACCTAAGGGCTAATACTACCTATTATTTACCTACCTACTAAGTAGTACATATGTATGTACATGTGTACTTACCTACTAGGTTCTAAGTTGTTAGGTAAGTACTTAAGTAATGTTTATAACAATATGGTGACAATTTTTGTGTTGTAAAAATCATGTGGTGCAATGGTTAAGTGGGGGTTAAAGACTTCTTCCCTCAATGTGGAAATGAGGGGTTCAAGTCTTCACATTTGCAACTTAATGAACTAGCCTAACTAGCTTAACTTGCTAACTAAGTTAGCCTACATTCCTAGGCAGGCTAGGGCTTACATTCCTAACATATAGGTTGGGCTTTTAGCCTTTATACCGTGTCGTAACCTAGCCATGTGTCTACATGGCATGGGTGGAGAACATATTTATTTCATAATTAATGAATTATATACAACAACCATAATTTATGGATCTCATCAAGCACTGATAACCTCCATGACATTACATTTGCAAAAGTCATAGTTGTATATTGTTTTGCAATTGAGCCACAATAGTGGCTAGGTGTTTTAAACAATGTGTCCTACTCGACTACATAATCATGTAGTCATGGACTTCCATGACTGACAACCTAGTCATACATCAAGTCGTAAAAGATAGCTTTTAGCATAGTGTTACACTAGATAGGTAGGTTTAGACTAGGTAGGTAAGGAAATAAGCTAACCTAGGAACCTACCTAGGTGAATTAGGCCTCTTTAGACCACCTATAAATTGTTATGTTTCACCTTGTAATTTGATAAAAGATTAACTTACAAATTGCCATGTGTGTCCTTGTAATTCAATTTAAAATAATCTTTAAATTGCCACGTGTCACCTTGTAATTTGATCAAAAAATTAACCAGTAAATGTCACATGTCACCTTTTAATTTGTTAAGGATTACACTTCACTAGTTTAGGCTAGGCCTCTTTAAGCTAATAAACACACCACATGTAATATTGAAATTTGTTGTGAGTTGTACACATGGCACAATGTAAAGTCCAACCAATTTAATTGCATGTTAATTGCTTGGCATTTGCATATACCATATGTTTCACATACAAATGAAACTATATATGTTGACTTTGACTTCATTCATCATCTGTAACTAAGGATGCATGTGACTGGTCCAAAGTGACTAAGGGATTTTTAATTGCACTTGATGCAAACAATTAAAAAATAGTTGCATAAGCTAGTCATAAAAATTCATTTAAAAGAATTTGTAGGATGAAAGCACATTAAGCCCCCCAGAAATTATAATCACATGTATAATCTTTCTACAGTTGAATTTTTTTGGTAATGTATGGACATCACATCTTGGATTATTTTTTCTTGTTTTAAATATATTTGATTAGTTTTATACTTAATCTAATCAATTATTTTGAAAAATCCAACAAACATTAAAAAATTTGAACATACATGGAAAATATTTGTGACAATTAAATTAGACAAAAATTGTAGGAAAATTTTTTAAATTAAAAATTTAGGATGAAATTCCATTTTAAAAATGTGTTTTTCTGCATTTGTTTAGTAATGAATGCATAATAATATCTTTTTTTAAAGAAAAAACCATTACCATATCAAAGAGGAGGAGATTTTATAAATGGGCATTGCATCATTTTTTTAATTTTCTTTTGTTTTATGATGTTTTATGAACCACAAACATGAAGCCCTATGGCTGTTGAAAATTGTAAGTTATATACTTTATATACATCAATTTTATCCAATCCTCTTCATCTAACTGTTGGATCAAAATTAATTTTGACTCAAAGTTTATTGGTAATGGGATTCTCCAAAATGTGAAAGCATGATGATAAATGATCATGATATGTCTATTTAGAGACTCATAAAAAATAATTAGGCACGAATGTAGCAAATATATATATACATTAAAATGGTATTTCTATGACTATCCAAAAGCAAGGAAGAAAACCTGTGAAAAAAATATATTTATTTTTTACTGGTAGCTTAAACACATTACACTCTAACCAAAGGTTGAAGGGTATATGTTCAAATCACAATCCAAGATTTATAAGGCTTTGTAATGAAATGACCATAAAAAGGAGGATGTAGGCATTCTGAAAAAGTTTGGCTAATGGTTGGAGTATAGACCAAATTAATAGTTGTGTAATATGTCAAACAAAGGCGGGGTGTAGGCAAAGTGGACAATACTATTGTCTATCACCATCGAGAATTTGGGATTAGAGATGGTATGAACATTCTAGTTGAATGAAAGTGCACAACTTATGCATTACATCCTTTCGACTTTTGTTTAGCCAACAAAAAAATAAATATTTTTTATTCTTCATTAATTTATTGTTTATTAACACACGCCCTTAGTTCGCCAAGCAAACCAAGTTGTGAAGAGAGGAAATTTATATATATATATATATATATATATATATATATAAAACTTTTTGATGGTAATACAATGTATTAAGTGGAATGTAAGACTGCCAAAGTGACGCATCACCTACATTCCTTCAAAGACTCAAATGCGAGTCTGAAAGTGAAAACAATGAAAGAAAGAATTAGGGTACGCTCCCTAACTCGCAACATCTCGGGGGTAGAAGGGTGTGTTGGAGTTCCAGGATGGGGATTAGGATGAATGACAAGTATGTCAATTATTCACACGGACTTGCATAAACCAAACAACAAGTTGGTTAATGCGTGTTGGAACACTTTTGGTGCATGGATGAGCCACGGGCATACATGGATTCACAAGATTCACCTGGGACAAGCCACCGCCTTCCCCCTTATAGTATTATCTGTGATTAACCATGGGGGCTACATCCAAATGTCATTTTGTCCTAAGACTTTCAAGTTGGGAGTTCCGAAACTCCTGAAATTAAGACTCATGGCACTTTGGAGAGTCATAATTTCTTGTTTAGGCCTATGATTGAAGTGAAGTCTAAAACAAAATTGTAGCCCTCGTCTAGATCTTTCCAATGATATGTGGCACATTATTTTTACGCAATTATTTCAGGGCAATTCTTGACTTTTAGTGGGTAGGAGTCAAATTAACACTTTGACTCCCATCCTTTTTTCTGGCCATAACTTGTGTTTTAAGTACTCAAATGAGTCCTATGAGCCCATTTCAGACATTTACGTTTCAAGAAATTTTCAATGGTATAAGGAGTTTTTTGATCCAATGAGTTTTGACTCTTGAAGTACCTCTTTGAAAATTTGAGACTCCATAGGGATTCCAACTCCCAAATTGGGAGTCCACTTGGGAGTGTGTGGGTTCATTCCTCACACTTCTAGGACTACGAATGTGATTCTCAAGTTGCACTTTCGGCCCGCACCTTTCCATGCCTTTGCCTTGGTCGCAAGCCCAAAGCTAAGGTCTGACACAAAGCATTTAAGTCAACAAGAACTTAAGCTTTTGAAGGTGCAAGGAGGCATATTTAACTAATGCCAAAGGCTATTAATGTTGGGGATTTAATAAAAGCAGGTCATATTACTTTTTAAAAAAACAAACATGGTAAATACAAAAAATTTAATCTTATATTTTGATTTAAAATCTGGACTAAAATATAATAAATATAATATTAACATAATCTATTCATTCAGATTTACTTAGAAATAGTTTCAAAATTAAAATCCAGTAATGAAATTATGATAAAAAATAACATCAAAAATAACAACTGTGACTATGGAAACAAAGCTTTTCCAAAGATCAAAACATATTTATTTCATATTCCATTAAAGCTCCATGTCTAGAATGATATAATGGTCTCCCATCTCTTTTTCTTCTCCAAAAGATATACCTAAAAAAAAATAGTCCTATGTTCTATTCGAATTCAAATGGTGATAAAAACTATGTAATCTAACTAATAATTTCTAAAATAGTAATTGAGTAAATAGAAATATGCTAACTAATAATTACCACAAATAACTACTCCTTTAACATTACCCCACTTGTACTCTTTATCATGTTCCAGAATTATGGATAAAAAATGTGTTAAGAAAATTATGTTTTGTTGTTTTTGCTCTTGTGATTCAAAAGAATTGATTTGTCTGTACAAGAATTTGCTCTATCCATTCTCTAATGTGCTTTGCCTGTACTTTAGATTGAAGCAATGTTTGATTTTCTATTGTATACAACATCTGTTGTTGTTCTTCTGATGCTTATGTTACCAACTGTGTAGTTGTTTATTGATGGGTTACACTTTGTTCTTGTGACTGCAACTTTGTTATCACATGTAGTTGTTGTAATTTTAAATCTACTATGAGCTGAGCTTGCTCCTGTTGTTGTAACTCTGAAACAAATTATAGTTGCTAGTTTGATTATAAATTTGATGTGATTCGAGTTTCATCCTATTGTTGTAGCTTTAACACATGCTCAATTTGACCTTAGTGATCCTCCTACATTATATGTTCCTCAAGTTGTATCTACTCCCCTATCTTTGCAGCTGCAAATGCATACTTTTAAGAATTGATTTCCTACAAAAAACATTTTATTTGTTCTAAAATATGTTTAACATCCTCCTTCTCATGGCTATCCTTTCCTCCTTTGAGGTCTCCTAGTTCCTCTAGAATTCCTATACCCGATGGTCTTGCCCCATATGTATCCCCTCTGTTTTCTTCCTCATCTAAAGTCTCTGGTTCTGGAGATAAAACTAAAGGCCCATACTCAAATGATGGCATAACTTTTCCATTTGAGAAATTTTGTGTATGTACAACCTTTCATTCCTTTCATACTTCTTGCAGACCTTCCCAATATCCTTCTAGACAATCTCTTGAATTGCATCCCACCATAAGCCTGCATCTTTTTCCTCCATTGATAGTGCCTTGAGTTTTACCTAAAGCAAGTATTCTGCTTCTTAAATTCACCATTTTTTATAAAAATAGTATCATAATTGAAGGATTTTTTCTTCCAAGTCTCCTCCAAAAGTTTATTCAACTTTTCATTAAAGGCCATTTGCTTTTGCAAATTTTTGTCCATTTGTGCATGCCTTTAATTAACTTGCCTTTGTACATCATTTTTAACTTAATATGCATTAATGTTATCCACTCTGAGCTCCTCGACCTCCTTCTGCTATTTCAAGAAAATTTCCTCCATGTGCCTATCATCCTTCTAAAGTTTGCTATGTTTATACTAAGAGTATCATTCTCTACTATTAAAACCCCATTAATTATTATTTGTCTCCTTTAAAGTTGCTTGCAAGGAATCTCTTTCCATTCTAATGTTCTCCAAATCCTTGTTTTACTTATGTATGTTATCAATATGTTGTCTGGCTACATGGAGTTCTGCCAATACCTTATTATTTTCACTGTTCCTATCCTACAATTTTACTTTGAGATTCTACTCCTTCTCTAAACCTCCTTGAAGATTTTGAACAGATCTATCCTTCTCCTCTATAATTTGCTTGTTCTTGATTTCTAGATCAAAAAGTTTAACCAATATTTGTCATTTGTACACTATATTCTACTGCCTATTTAAACATAGTAGCAACTCTTTTGTGTTCATCCAATTTCACTTCTACCCTTTGCACATACCCTAGTGTATTAAACCTAGGAGTTAGACCCTTGGAACTTGTACTTGATGAATTTAAACTTTTGTGTGCAATCCAGACTTCTCCAAATACATTCACTCTTTTTGCAGAACTTGGTCTTGAAGGCAACATACCTTCATTATTCTGTGGTGATGGAACATATTCTTAAACTTTTAATAGACTATGATCAAAATCTTGTATCTATTCTTCTACTAATTGTTGAATTTGAAACTTTGGCTCCTTTTTGGGCAATCTCTAATACTCCTACCCATCAAAGCTCTACTCTTGCTTGGGAGAAATTGGTAATCTTGGATCAAATTTAGGAAATTTGGATTTCTCCTTGTGTTTCTGATGTTGTTGTTATTGCCTCCTCAACAATTTTGCTACTTGTTACGAATCAATACTTCCTCTCATTGTAGTATCCTATTGTCTTTTCTACCTTTTTTGTAAAGTCTTTTTCTCCTCATCATCATCAAATAAAGACATTAGAATTGCTATTCTGGTTGTCCTAGTCTTTGGTTGTTGTTCCTTTTTAGGAGAGATGTGCATAGGGTTCAAAAGCCTTTTGTTTTTAATGAACCTCTCCCTCAAACTATCTCTTCTTCTTTTGTCCTCTTGAGGTTGTTTTGCATGTTTTTTCCTCTCATGTGATTCTACCCCTTTTAATGGAAACCATTTCTGAAACATAACTTCAAGGACTATGGTAGAATGACATACATCCTTTTTTGGTTATCTTTCGGTTGTTCCTTCAATCATATTTTTCTAACACTTTTCCTATTTGATCAATTCTTTGACCAATTGAAAATACATAATGGTAGCCCAATTAACAAACTTTCGATGATCTGCCTTATCATCATGGCAAACTTATTGTTAAAATATTGCACCTTATCCTTCTGGTAAATAATTGGTAGAATGGCAACAATTCTATTAAAATACTTTGACCTCATCTTTTTCACAACCCACCCTTCATTAATGTTATAAGTATTAGGAATTCTATCTACTATTTCTGCCAATGCTACTCTAGCATTAGACATTTTTGCCTGGTCTACCTTGTCTCCCCCATATGGCAGATTTTAATTGCCAACACATGCTTGTCTATTATTCTTTGCTCCTCCCCCAACATAACCTTGATTCTATTATGTTCAGGATCCAACTTCTAGTTGTTCATAAATTCAACCAAAATGTTGTGGCGAGGTGTCTTCCATTCAATTTCAAATAGACCTACTAATCCAGCTTTATTTGTCCAAGCTCTCTCTTCCTCTCCAAAGCTAGTCCAAAGCAAAATGTTTTTTAAATTGCCATCATAACTTTGCTCTATTGGAGTAAAAAAAACCTAATCTCATCATCCTAATGAGTATGCACTTTCTTCCCACGCAGCTTTGTAGCCATTGCTTGCCAACTTGTTCTCTTTATGCACTTTTTGTTGGGAACATGAACTCTCTTTGGAATCTATTCTTGAGTATGCTCCTCTTGATGTAATGGTGATTGTTGCAAATCATCTTTCTAGTGGTCTTCCCCAAAATTTGAAATAAAAATGGGACCAACTTGCTCACTAGGAGCTACCTATTTTCTAGGCTTTCTAAAGCTATATCTCCTCATTGTTTCTTTACAATCTCTTTCGTTTTATCTGATTTCTTCAAGAGCTCTCTTAATTTTTGATATTGGAGAAGATTTTTGAAAAGGAGAAGAAGAATAAATTGGAGAAGAAAAAGGTGGACCACTTTCTGGAGACCTAGATTATAAAGGCAAAATGTTTACAAATTTGTGTTGCTCTTTCAATCTTTCTTGCTCCTCTTTCAACTTCTCCAACTTTTGTCTAAATTGTTTTTACAAATTTTCCACAAGACTTTCTTTAGCACTTTTTTTGGAGACAAAAAATGACTAGAACCTACTTGTAGAAAACAAAAAGGAAGAGTTGTAGTGTTTGCCACCTTCTTATCACCTCGTTTTATGAAGTGGTGTTTCACTTTTCATTTTAAGGCTACCGTTTTAACGATTTATACTTTTTTACATTGTTTGACACTTGTCATTTCCCACTTAAATTCATATTGACATCAACATGGGCTACAATAATTACCTATTGATTAAGGAATTTTGTGGATGTGGCACTAGGTAATTCTAATGACATTTTTGAATATGATGACCTCGTGCTATTTACATTACACGTCCCTTCTAACTTATGTTGAATTATCATATTAGCAAAATTTTGTTTTGACATCACTGACTTATCTACCCCACAATCCAGTAACTATGGATTTGCATAATCATGGTTTGAGTATTTGTTCATAACCTGTTGACTTATTAGATTTATTAAGGTTTCTTCTAATACTATTATTTAATTAGTCCCAATGGTCTCTATTTCTCCCTATACTTTCGACTCTTCATCAGATATTTTTTCCATGTGTTCTTAATCTATAAACTATAAATTTTTCTGATCCTCTGAACTTTGAATCCCCTTCAATGTCTGATCCACATATGTATATGGTTTCAAATTATTAACATTAACCAATATTAAGTTTGGTTCAAAATTGTTAATAGAAACAAGAAAAACAATATTATTAGGTAAGCAAAATTGTACCCTGAATGGACCAAACCATCTTTTCTTGAATTTGCCCATATTTGTTTTTTTTCCTTTGGGAAACCATAAAACATAATCTCCAATTGGAACTTTTTCTCAATATTTTTCTATTGACTCCACAAAAATCTATTCCATTAGTTGACTCCCACATTGTTTTGAACTTCCAATCTATTCTCTTGTAATTTTTCCAATTTGTAATTCTAACTATTAGCACTTTGCTGAATTCTGCATTTCTGTGGTCCCCATTAACAATTGGCATAACATATTATATTAACATTAGAGGATACAAACCATAAATTAATTGGTAAGGTGTATAACTTGTTGCCACCTTATAAATAGTCCTATATGAAAACAAAATTATAAACAAATGTTCATCCCAATCTGTTCTTTTCTCATTAACAAACTTGGTCAATAATCTACCAATAATTTTGTAAGTAGACTCTGCTTATCCATTTCCTTGTGGATAATATGTGTAGAACTAACATGCTTCAGTAGAAACTGTTCTGTCAGATGTTTTAGTGTGCCATTAATGAAATGTACTCCCTACTCTGTAACTATGGTCAATGGACATCCAAATCTAGTTAGAATATATTCATACAAGAATTTAGTTATAACTATTGTAGCATTGGTTTTGAATGCTTTTGCTTCTACCCACTTGGTTGCATAATCTGTAGCTACCTAAATATATTTATTACATGTTAGTCTTCTTGTTGGTTTGATTGGATATAAAATCTAGACCCCACTTCATAAAAGGTTCTTCTAAAAGTGTTGTTACCAACTTGGCTAAATTTTTTGTTGTTAATTAATCCTCTAATTTTCTAAGAGCTATCATAGCTTTTGCAAAAATCATGAGTATCCTTGGATAAAGTTGGCCACCAATATCCTACATCTAAAATTTTCTTTGCAATAATATATGTAATAAAATGTCTTTTAACCATTCCTTCGTGTAGCTCCTTTAGAACAATTTGTGCTTCTGAGGTGGTCAAGCATCTGTGCATTCTATTGTCTTGTCCCACTATATATGTAATTTGCTCTTTCAAAGTAAAGGGTTTTACCTTTTTGGCCAACTTTTGTTTCTGAGTTAGATTTAAAGTTTCTAACATTTGGTTTGTCTCTAAATAACTTTTCATTTCTTGCATCCATATAGGTTCTATAAAAAATAATGACATATCCATAGTCTAATCTAGGACACCCAATGGTTCTAAATTGTTTAGTAATATGGATAAAACATCAACAACTTCTACCAAGTTTGCAAACTACTGTGAACTCATACTCCAAGAAGAAGAACAACCATCTTGCTATCTTTCCCGACACTTGTGGTTTATTGACCAAATACACTAAAGCCATATGGTCTACATAAAATTTAAGCTTATTTCCCAACAAAAAATGTTTGAACTTATGCAAAGCATAAACCATTACCAAGGCTTTTCTTTCTGTGGTAGTATAATTTTGTTATGTTTTATTAATAAATCTAGAAGCATATACTATAGGCTAATCATACTTATTAGTTGGGTTTTATGCCAACATTGCACCTACTGCCAACAATGATGCATCCGTGTGCACATGAAACTCCATTTGCCAATTTGGAAGTATCAAAATTGGTGCTTCCATGTACTTTTTCTTGATCTGATCCCAAGCTTCTTGACGTCCTGTGGTCCAAATAAAGGATTATGTTTTCCTCATCAACTTGGTAATTGGTGCCATGATAAAGGCAAAAATTTTGGTGAAACATCTATAAAACTAAGCCATACCATTAAAAACCTAAATATGTTATGGGTTTGTAGGTATTGGCTTATTCACTATTGCCTGAGCCTTCTTAGGGTCTGGTATTTTTCCTTCCTTGGAAACTATGAACTCTAAAATCAGTCCTAAAAATACCATTAAGGCACATTTCTCTGGATTGAAACTGATTATATATTTTCTGCATTTCTGAAAGCAAAATCTGAGCTTCATTAAATGACTCTCTAGATCACTATAAACTATGAAGTCATCCAAAAATATCTTCATGAACTGATCTAAATATTCTTTGAAAGCCTTGCTAATTGCTCTCTGGAAAATTGGTGGTCCATTTTTTACACCAAATGGCATCACGATCTAAACAAGAGTTCACCAATCTATTCCAAAAGTTGTTTTGTACCTATCCTTAGGGGTTATAAAAATTTGATAGTATTTTGAATATCCATCTAGAAACGGATAAGCTTCATACCCTACTACAATGTTTAGTACCTCATCAGAAAATGGCAAAGGTTGCTTTATTCAACTTTCTGAAATCCACACAAGTTCTCAATTTTCCATTTTTCTTAAGCACTACCACTATGGGCGATAACCATGTAACCTCCTCTACTTGTTGAATGAATCTAGGTACTAATACTTTGTCAATGTCCTATTTGACAGTTGTAGCATAATTAGGGTTTAATCTATACCTTGCTTGATGTGTTGGTGGTATTGAGGTATCTAACTCAATTTTGTGTTGAACTAATTTCGAAGGTTTGCCTTTCAAATCTTTGTAAGTCCAAGCAAACACATCCTTGAACTCCTTAAATAACATTTGAAGCTCCTCAATCTTCTCCTTTATCAATTGTGAATTAACCTTGATCTATTGTGGATTTGCCTCTATACCGAGATTTAGTTTAACAAGCTGTTATTCTTTGGTCAAAATCCAACCTGCTATCTAAAAATTTTGTACTTGTATTTTTGTTGTTGTTTCATCCACTTGAATATCATCTTGGCTATGATGGTAATAGGTTTTTGGATAAACCTTGTCTTCCAATGAAACCTTTGGTTTGACATAAAAGTCTTCTAATTTCATTGTTGAAGGCACCACTTTTGTAGCTATTTGATTTGATGTCCTTTGCTTTGAAATAGATTCCTCAATGCTTCTGATTTTTGATACTCCAACACTCAATAATGAAACTATTTTTTCTAAGAGTGTAATTGTGCCAATTGAAAATAGTTCTGGTTCTATCTCAAAGATTAGATCCTTTTCCTCATCTATTAACCCTTGCATCAGGTCATAACAAACAAGTACTTAGGGCCTTTTAGTTTCTGCTCCCAATTCTTGTTAATTGGTATTGTTTTAATTGTTCCATTACCTTGAATAGTAATGACATTGTTGGCCCAGTCATGTGTAACCTTTGCATCTTTGAGCCAAGGTCTTCTTAGCAACATAAAATAGTTAAAATCTACCACACCATTTTCCAGAATATTAAATGTGGCTATATATGGAATACCATGTATGTGAATCTTCAAATTCCTAATGATTCTTAAAGGTTTAATTATACTCTAATATGCCATTCTAAGGTGGTATGGAGCTGGTATTAGTTTAGGTGAAGCTAACTTTGTTATGAGGTTTTCTGTTATAATGTTCACACTTATTCTTCCATCTATCAAAACATCCTCAACATTGTTCTTCCCCACTTATACTTGGATAACTGCCATCTAATTATCTATCTTTATAGATTATGTGTCTAGTTTAGAATGTGTTTCAATGATTGTGGCTACACTAGGTTCTGATATTTGCTTAGTAATTATAATTAATTTTTCTAGCTTTAGTTTTTGCCACATGTACTTTTAAGATTTGGTGTTATTTTTAGTAATTGACCTAACCTCAACATATAGGTCGTCTCTAACATCTATTTATTGATGTCTTGGAATATTTGTTCCATAGACATAACTTTGTTGATAGGATTAGCAAACAAACTTTGTGACACAATGGGTTTTGTGGAAACCTCATATTCTAGCAATCCCACCCAACTTATATTCCAATGTGTTTTTTCCTTTAAAATCAAATTTTGTAATGGGTCCTTTGCTTACATCTCCTAAATAGTCTTGACAAAAGATTGTTGTAATTTCTGCTCCTCTTTCCAGTCAGCAACAAATTTTTTCTTGATTGGCTTTCTATCCTTAAACACTTGTTCTTTAGTAACCTTGCTCTTGGTGATGGCCATATTCACATCCACCATATGAACTGAAGGATTTGAAACCTTGGGTTTTGCCACAACTTGTTTCTCTATAAGCTTCACTCCTTTATTCTTAAACATATTCTACATATCATTGTACTTAGGACAATCTATGATCTTATGTCCAATATCACCACAAATATGACAAAAATATCTCATAGGCTTCTGTACTTTAATATGTTGAGTTGTAACCTCAGAAATTGCAGGAATAGGGTTTTCCTTCCTTTTGATTCTACAGGTTTCAACATTATGATTTATCATGTGACAATTTGTACTATACATACCTATTTTCTCTGGAACTATCTGAGGTTTTTGAGTTGATACTATCTTACTATTTTGTGGTATTGATAGATCGTTTATGGCTTTTATTAAGAAATTTCTTTTTCACAAACCAAATTTGCTTCCTTATGATGCTAAAGAGTTTTTTTCTTCATACCTGCTGTTACTACACATAGATATGGTTGTAATTTAGATCTAAAAATAGTAGTTAAGAAACTATTTATTGTTTTCATGTTGAAGACTATTAACTAACTTCAGTAATCTTTCATAATATACTTCCATTCTTTCATTCTTCTCCTACTTCATGTTTTTCAACTACAGGTAAACTTGTTCATCATTTTGAACTTTTATGTACCTTTTACAAAAGGTTAAACGCAACTCTGCAAAAATACAATTTAGATAATTTCCCAAATAATTTATTATACCAATCAAACACAATATCTCTAAGGGTAACAATTAAGTTTAGTGTGAAATATTTCAATGCATGAGATGATGGCCTTGTCCATGTGCCTTCTAGGGTAGGTAACATATGCATGGGGGTGTTGGGTGAAAGCATGGTTAAATGGCTCAAAAGTGGCATTTGAAAGTCCATGATCTAACATTAGTGATTTTTTTGTAATTTTAAGAGTTATCAAACCATAAATCTTATAATTATCCCTTGTGCTTTTAATCATAAATATTAATAAGTCAACCTAACAAACCTCCAAACTCCTTGACAAACTCAATTGCGAATCCAAATATGAAAACAATGAAAGGATAAAGACTTGGGGTACATTCCTTAACTCGTAGCATTTCGAGGGTAGAAGGGCGTGCTGGAGCTCTGGGATGGGGACTAAGACGAACAACAAGCAAGTCAATTATTCACATGGACCTGCAACAAACCAAACGACAAGTTGGTGAGTGCGTAGTTGGAGCACTTTTGGTGCATGGATGAGCCACAGGCAAACATGGACTCATAAGATTCACCACAACCTGGACTTGGGGGAAGTCACCACCTTATTCCTAATAGAATTTTCTATGCTTGGCCACGGGGCCTACACCCAAATGTCGTTTTGTCCCAGGACTCCCAAGTTGCGAGTCACAAAATTCCCGAAATTGGGATTCTCGCAAATTTGGAGGCTCGTAACTTCTTTTCAGACCTCAGAGTGAAATAAAGGCTAAAGCAAAGTTGTAGCCCTTGTCAAGAGCTTTTTAACGGTATGTGACAAGCCACCTTCACATAAGTAAATCAAGGTGATTCCCAACTTTTTGCGGTCGGGAGTCAAATTGGCAATTTGACTCCTGGCCCTTCTTTTGGCCATAACTTATGTTTTAAGTACCCAAATGGGTCATGCAAGCCCATTTTAGACATCTAAGTTCCGAAAACTTTGCAATGATATAAAGAATTATTTGATCCAATGAGTTTGACCCATGCAATCAGCCTTTGAAAATTCACTCCCATAGTGGGAGCTCATTTGGGAGTGTGAAGGTTTATTCCTTCACACTTTCCTGCACTCTTGACAGCATGAAATGTGACTCATGGGCTTCATTCTTGGCCTGCACCTTTGCAAGCCCTTGCTTTAGTCGTGAGCTCAAGGCTAGGGTTGCGACACAACTTATGAATGTCCTTAAACATGTGATTGATAAAAAAATCCATGCAAAACATCAAGTTTTTTAAATGTGAAATGGATTTTCAAAGATAGAAATTTATAATAATCACATAATTTTAAAATTTTAAAAAATTAAAATATTCATATTAAGAAAGTTTCAATTGCCTTCATTTAATAAATTCTTCATTTTTTTTATTTTTTAATTTTTATTTGACACTATTTTGACATACTTTCTAAATCCATAATTTTCTATTTTTTTGTGTGACAGATGAATGTTGTCATTTCAAAAGTCCATTATGAGTCCATCTTCCTAGAATTCATCCAATATTTTATGATGATTCCCATTAAAGTTTATGACAACATGAAAATTTAAAACATTGACAATGTTAATTTTGAATATGGCTTAAATTTTTTATGTTTGTATGTAATCCCAAAAAATTACAAATGTGATAGTCCAAACTGTCCACCTATTCATGTTTTCATTCCGTTCACCTCCTATTTTGATTAGGCAAGAGCTTGGGGGTGGGTCATAGGTTTGTAGGAACATTTGTGTGATCTTAAATTTAGATTAAAAGCTTGAAGTAAAAATCAATGTTTTTATCATCCATAGTTTTTCATTGATTGGCTGTCAATTTCCAACATGGTATCAAAACATGGTTGTTTTTAAGCAAGGAGAGATTGAAATTGTTTTCTATAGTTTCAAAAGCTTTGAAACATTAGGTTTTTTTTTTTCCCAACATTTTGCTGAAAGTTTCAAAGCTTTTGGTTTTTTGTTTTCAAGCATTACTCTATTCATAATCATGGCATCCACTTTTGATGTTCAAAGTATTGAGAAGTTGAATGGAAATAATTTTTATACATGGAAGATGAATTTAATGGAATTTTTCTTACATGAAAAGGAATTTTGAAAGATCACTTCACAAGAATTATTGCCACCATAAGTTGAATTTGGAAAGATTGTTCTTGTTCAAGAAATAGTCTTGAACATTGTTTGTTCATGAAGAAAGACATATTGGCTCATGGAACAATTCTCCTAAATGTTATTGATTTTCTATTGCATTATGCAACTCATGCGAAAGCTACAAAAGATGCATGGGATAATCTTTGTGCAACATTTGAAAGAAGACATGTTGACAATAAATCACAACTATGTTAAGAGTTTTATAATTTTAAAATAGAGGAGGGCACCCGAATGCAAGCTCATATTGACAAGCTTTGGATGATTACAAATCAACTAGTAAATATTGATCATCAAGTTTTTGCTTAAGATTTGGCATTCACACTTTTAGGGAGTTTGCCATACCTTTATGGTTTCATTTAATATCTGCATTGATCAATTGTCTATGGAGTTAGTATGTGGACAATTATTGCAAGAAGAATTGCTATGTAAGTGAAAGTTGTAATTTAACCATGGTATAAAACATGAAGCATTCATTATTAAGGGTGTTTCTAGGAAGTTCAAAAGGGGTGTAGATTGGAAGAAGTTCAAGAATGAAAAGAAAAAGAAAGGAACTTGCTACAATTGTGGCACCAAAGGCCATTTTGCAAGAGAATGTCACAAGAAGAAACAAGATTGGAAGAACAAATTCAAAGGTTCTTCACAAGTAGCCACAACAAGCCAAACTAAACTTCTTATGACTACTTTATCTATTTCTTTAGTTTGCAAGGATTCATGGTTTGTTGATTTTGGAGCTTCACAACATCTGACCTTTTAGAAGGAAGTATTTTCAACCTTTGAAGAGTTTACTTTGAATCACTTGGAGACAATAATATGCTCGATGTATGTGGGAAAAATATTATTTTCTCCAATTTGTTGAATGGGAGTTCCAAGTGTCTTAGAGATGTGTTGTATGTCCCAAAGTTGACAAAAAATCTATTATTGATTATTTAGTTAATAAGGTTTTGAGGTGGAATTTGAAGCCACCAAATGTTGGTTGAAGTCTTCTTATTCAAATAAGGTGATTGCTGAAGCTATTCAAGAAGGGAGGTATATAAGTTGGTTGGAATTGTTCAATCTTTGGGTGTAAAAATCTAACACCAAGATTAAAAGGAGGGGTGAAAGCACATTCAGGTGTCACAATTTCGATAGATTGGATTCCTTTGTCAAAGTCCTTTTCTAATGTAGTTGAAAACTAGTTTAAAATATGAATATGTAGATGATATTGAAAGTAACATTTTTTTCCATTTCCAATTTCAAATCATGATGTTATAAGACATATAAAAAATATCGCAAAAGATTTTTTTGAAATATATATATTTAAATGCTTAAAAGGGCTTTTAAAATAATTATAGTTTTTGGGATTTTAAAAAGTCTATAACATAATAAATTAAAATCACATTCCATTCATTCAATGGATCTTTAGTTTTTTAAACATGATTCATCCAATATCCCAAAGTTTCAAACACATAAGACTAACAAATTGTAAGATTAAAGTCCATATCCATGAATTTTGTAGGTGTGACAAAAAGTGTGGGAAAAATTCAAAAGTTCATTACTTATTGGTTATCCACGATTTTGATTTGATTTTTTCATTCTTGGAAGGTTGATTATGATAGCTTTAGATAAGTGAGTCCTTTTTTCTATTATTTCAATGAATTTTATTTTATTTATTTTCTTGTATCTAGGGAATACATGAAAAACTACCATTGTGATGTCCATATAAGGTCATCGTAGCATGCAAACACCCAAAGTGACTTGTGGCATCAAATATTTAGACATGTTTATATGTAAACTTTAATAACCATGGAAAGAAATGACCTTGTTGAAAGCATGGATTTCAATGGAAATCATGACTTAAATTTCTATGATGGATGTGTGTATGGTAAACACCATCGTACCCCATTTCCTTTGAGTGAGGGTTCTTGTGCAAAGGAAATTCTTGGGCTTGTGCACATAGATGTATATGGTACCATTGCAATAACATTTCATGGAGGTGTAAAGTATTTTCTAATCTTCATTCATGATTTTTTTAGGAAGGCATTTTTTTATACCATGAAGATTAAATTTGGTGTGTTTGACAAGCTTAAGGTTTTTAAAGCTTTGGTAGAAAATCAAATTAGAGAAAATATCAAGGTAATAAAATGTGATGGAGGTTGGGAATGTAACTTTAAAAATTTCAATACATTCTACAAGGAGAATGCCATTGTGAAGCAAACAACCATTCCATACATTTCAAAGTAGAATGGTGTAGTTGAAAGGCAGAATTGAACAATTGTTGAAAGTGTGCAATGTGGGTGAAAACATGAAATAAGGAGCCATGAAGTGTGTGGATAGTCCTTAAATTTTCTTTTTTGAATTTTTGAAAAATCACCATGGGAACATTATTAATAAAAAAATTTCTAAGTTTTGAATAAGTTTTTATATTTTTAAAGTTGCAAGTGCAAAATTTTCATGAAAATTCACCATGTTTCGAGAGTCTTTTATACATGTTTAAAGCGCTAAAAAAAAACATGTGGAAAAATGGTTCTTTTGTTTCAAAAGTCTTTTTCGCTTATCAAATGTTCATTAAATCATTTCAATTTTTTGTGAATTTTAATATATTCGACAAGAAGGGATCCATGTGTTCAAAACATTCAAAAAATAAAAATACATATACACTTTTAGATTTGATACTCAAACATCCTTAAGCATTATTATAGTTTTGAACTCATGGTTCAAGGTAAAGTTATAAATTTGATTATAATGTAAGGTTTGATGCAAAAAGACTTGAATTTTTATCATGTAATATGTCATATTTCATCTCAAATTTAATATTCAGTTTGAAAAATAGTGTGAAAAATGAAAAATAAACCAATAAAAATATTCTACATGAAAAATGTAGTCTTTAAAAAGGACTTTAACCTAGGTGCGATTAGCTCCTTTTTTCATGCTTTCACTCACGTATGTTGCAACCTATGAAGTTGGACCATAGATTATGGATAGAAGTAGTGGCAATTGCAACATATATTTAGAATCAAATCCCTACCAAGGCAATTTCTAGCATCACGTTAGAAGAGGTTTGGTGTGGATACAAAACTTCCATAAGTCATTTGCATGTTTTTGGTTATGTTGCATTTAGTCATGTACCAAAAGAAGCAAGGACAAAGTTGGAATATCAAAAGTGTCAAATGCATATTCATTGGTTATTGTGAAGAGACAAAAGGGTACAAATTGTACAACCCTATAAGTCAATATGTTATCATTAGTTGTGATGTTATTTTTGATGAATCCAAAAATTTTAACAGGGAAACAATGGTTTCAAGGTTGGCTTTTGGATTAAAATAAATGAATCTAAATAAAATAAAATAAAGATAGAGGATAAAATAATTCTTCAACATGTGCAAGAACATTCAATAATGGTTGAGGAAGATGTGTTCATCCTTCATATGTTTTTGTTGATGTTGATCAGGGCTCCCATTTTTTTGTGGAGGTTTTGAATGGTGAAGATTCACAATATTGGAAAACGGCCATGGATCTAAGTTTTAGTTTTTACAAGATAATAAAACTTGGATACTTATTCCTTTCACTTAATTTCAAACTAGTGAGTTGCAAATGGATCTTTAAAATCAAATATCATGCCAATGGCTTTGTGGCAAGGCTCGTTTGGTGGCTAGGGGTTTTACACATGTTGAAGGTATTAATTTCAATGAAACCTTTTCCCCTATAGCATGAATGGAATCAATTCAAACTATCCTTGTAATTGCAGTCATTGAATGTTAAAACTGTTTTTTTCAATGGAGATCTTTCACAAAAATATATGCAACAACCCAAAGGGTTTGTGGACAAGGGTAAGGATAATATGGTGTTTAAGTTTTAAAAATCCTTGTATGGTTTGAAACATTCTCCTCATGAATGGAACCACAGTATTGATGCATATTTCCTAAATCAAAAGTTTGAAAGGAACTATGCTAGCCATAGTGGTTATTTTAAAAGAGTTAAAAAAAAAATTTATGTGATCATAATTTTGTATGTTGATGATCTGATTTTGGCCTCTAACGACTTGACTTTCTTGAAAGAAACAAAGGATTATTTTTTGAAGAAATTTGAAATGGTGGATTTAAATGAAATCCAATATTGTTTAAGGATACAATAAATTGTGTTTGACAAGACCGAAAAATTTATTTAAACCAAAACAAGTACATTAGAAGTATATTGAAGCAATTTGGAATGGTTGAAAACAAGTTAGTATGAACTCCCTTTATGACCAATTACATATTTTCAAAGGATATGGGTCTTCAAAGTGATGTAAAATTGGAAGAAATGTAGGCATCTTGTTTCAAAATGCTATTGGAAATTTCGTGTATATAATGGTATGCACAAGACTTGATATTGCACAAGTAGTGGGGTTGTGAGCCAATTTATGGCTAATGTTGGATAATCACATTGGATTGTAGTGAAACAAATTTTCCATTATTTGAAAACCATAGTGGATTTTGGTTTGTGTTTCAAAAGAAGCATCAAGGATGTTATTATGGGCAAGGTGCATTTTGATGAGGATGTTAATGATAGCCAAGGCTAAGTGCGTTTTGAAAGGAATGGAAGCCATAGCCAAGGTTTCAAAAGGAACATGAGGGGCCAGGCACATTTTGATGAAAATGTAAACCATTGTTAGGGTTTTTAAAGGAATATGAGGGGTTGGGCGCATTTTGATGAGAATGTAAACTTGTCACGAGCACAAAAACAAATAAATCTATAGGTCTTCTTAAACCAAAATGAGAATAAGGGTCTAGGCATATTTCCAAATCTAGATCGTGAAACAAAACAAACAAGAATAAGAACACAACACATGTGAAACAAAAATCCATAAGGAAATATGAACACATGATGGATTTTCATAGAATTTGGAAGTTTGAATTGGAAAGCCATGACATTGATTTGTTTCACAAGGAGGAATGGATTTAATCTTTGACAATCCAACTTCTATGATGGCCTTATTGTCTTGATATGTTGTTGTTGAAATCAAACTTGGTCCCCAACCTTGAAGTTGGGTTGTTCATTCCAATGTTCATTAACATTTTCCTAATATCACCTTTGTGCTTCTTCAAAGTTAGATACAAGTTGAACTCGAACATCTGCTAACCACATGGGTCGATCCTTGGTTGTTGGATTCACAACTTTGTGCACTCCTTGAATGTCAAACTTGGGGTGCAAACCATGATTTGTAAAGAAAGGTGTTTATTAGGTTGATGAATGCATTGTGTTGTTATAGGCAAATTTTACCATGGCCAACAATTCTAACCAATTATCTTAATGATAATTGGTTGTGCATCATAAATATTGTTCCAAGACTTGATTGACCCATTCTATTTGCCCATTCATCTAGGGGTGGAAAGTTAATGACAATTTCACTTTCACACCTAAAAGCTCAAAAGGTCATTTCCAAAACTTGCATGCAAATTGAGGCCCATGATCATAAATGATATCTTTAGGAAAAACATGATCAAGGAATTACTTAGTTGTTCCTTTGCTAGTTATTATTTTGGTACATGGAATGGAATGAACCATCTTTTTCAAACGGTCCACCACCACGAAGATGGAGTCATAAGAACTAGAAGGTGGAAGATCTATGATGAAGTCCTTGGAAATTGAAAACAACGAGGATGCAAGGATCGATAATGATTGAAAGAGATCATAAAGGTGATGATGAAGATTCTTTGAACACAAACATCGCAAGATTTGACAAATTCCTTCACATACTTCCAAAGTTGTGGCCATCAATAATATCAAAACATGAACTCCATGGTTTTGTTGAATCCAAAATGGCTTGTAGCCAAAGCATTGTGCCTAACCTGAAAAATTTGAAGTCGTGTAAGGTCATCATGAACATACAAAAGATCATCACGATATGCTAGACCATTTTGAAATTAACTTGAACTTGGCATGATCACTGGAAATTTTTTAGACTTGATGATGATTCTTTAATTAGCCCTGGATGCCAATAGCAAGAAGGTTATTTTTCAAATCTTCTCGAATTTGATAAAAAAAGGTTGTGTCTTTAAGAATTACCAACAATGCCTGAAATTGAAGATGTTCAAGCTTAAGAATGGCATCACATTATTGTTCGTAAGTTGCATCTCCTTCATTAGGGGCAAGGTACAAGCGATAAGACAATGCATCGATTTCCCTTATTGGCGGCTAAGGTGATATGTGATGATAAACCAAAATTGAAATAAGCATAATGCCCATCGAGCTTGGTGTTGATTCAAAACACAAATTGTCATGAAGTACTACAAGTTCTTATGGTTTGAATACATAATGATTTCATGTTAAACTCTTTCAAATGATGTCATTCCTCAAAGGCATCCACAATGGCTAAAAGTTTTTTATCATGAATTTTTTAATTAATTTCCATACGAGAAAATTTATGAAAACGAAAACTAACAAGATGAAAAATATTGTTTTCTCCAAGTTGTTAAAATATGACACTTATTATAAAGTCGGAAGTGTTCATCTCCAAGACAAAAGGTTTCGAAGGGTTTGCATGAATCAAGAGTGGGGTAGTCATAAAAAATTCCTTCAAAGATTAAAAAACAATATTAGCTTTAACTCCCCAAGAAAAAGGTTGATACTTCCTAGTCAAGTAAGAAGGGCCACTATTGAAAAGTAGTGGGCAATGAAATGTCAATAAAAATTAACAAATCCAAGAAAACATTAGACGTTACAAATAGAAGTTAGAATAGCCCAATTAACAATAGTCTAAACCTTACAAGGATCCAATAATCTTACAAGTTGATCCAATAATCTTGAGATCAAAAGTAGCGGGTATTGGTTCTTGATGGTGAGTGGATTTAACCTACGATAATTGACACACATTCAAAGGGATCCATCCTTCTTCTTGACAAACAAAATTGGGGCACTAACTTGAGATTTGGAATGTTGAATGAACCTTTTCTCGAGCTTCTCATCGATGTATTCATGAAAAGCTACAAGTTCGTCTTATGAAAAAATATAAATGGGTCTAAATGGAGGTTGCGCTCCTTCCTCAAGATCAATGGTGAAGTCATATGGTTGATGCTTGGGCAAGGTGTCCACATTTTTCTTCTCAAACACATCCTTGAATTTTTGGTATTGGGAAAGAATCTCATATGGATGTGGCTTAACATTTGGTGAGGGAAGAATGTAAATCAAGAATGCATCTCTTCTTGTGGTAGCCTTCATGAAAGCTTTTGCTCCAATGAACAAAGGCTTGGGGCATCAAGGCTTTCTTGTACCATTGAGGTCTCCTTGCTGGGTAGAAGCACAATTAGGTGAACTGTTAGGACTGTCATAGTTGTAGTTTTTATGGACTCCTATTTAACATTAATAATATCAAAATACTAGTTATCCATGTTATAATAGACTAATAATGTGAATCATATTTGAAAATATGAATGAATTTCCTTAAAAATGGAAATAGTAATAGACTTTTGAAATTACTATAGTGATGTAGTCATAGGTACAGAATTGACATGTGGACTCATGAAATATGACATAATAATGTCAAAAAAATAAAAATGAATTATCCAACATAAATTGAAGTGTTTAAGTGTAAGGTGCATTGAAATTTTTTCATTTGAAAAAATTCTATATTTTGGGGGTTTATTATTGTTTCATTTGAGTATTTGGGAAATCCATGTTTTTTCATGATTTTTTTGACAAAACATATGAGCAACAATGGGTCCAAGTTGGCCTATCATTATTTTTGGATGAAACCTAAGGAAATGAATGCTAGACGGATTATTTGAACTCTGTTAATATGTTCCAAGTTTGTCCCAAGAATAAACATTTGCCCATTAGTTCAAGTGTATGTGATGTCATATTGTCTGGATGATGTCATCGACACATCAATTTTTTTAACTAGTCAGTAGTTGTAGGGTTTGGTGCCCAAAAAATTTAACTATACAATTAGGGTTTGTTGCTTTTGCATTCATTAGGATTGTGCATTGTTTTTGTTCGTGCCAATTTTTTTTGTTTTGCATTGTCTTTCATCAATTGTAACAACAAGTTTGCTTTTTGTTTGTTTAAGCTCCACTTGATGTTGAGTTTGCAAGCTTGATGTTCGAGTTCCACTTGATGTTATGTTCACAATAATTCCCACTTGCGTCCTTTACATTGTGTTCATACATGTAGTTCTCATCCCTTGCTTTGCAGATTTGAGGCATTGCTTTTACTTTTTTTTACTTTTCATATTGTCATCTTTATGCTTTTGTATGGCAGCACTTGTTTTGCAAATTGAAGGACAATCTAGCTTTCAAACTTGAAAGTGCAATGTTCCCAAAAGGATAAAAATCAGAAAAGGGGGATCATTTGACTAGGTCCTACAAAGAGGGCAAAGCGCTTTGCATTATAGCCTAAAGTTGGAGTCGCATTATAGCCTAAAGTTGGATTTGCATTGTAGCTTGAAGTCATCACATTTCAACAAGAAGTTTTTGCATCATAGTGTGAAGTCAAAGATGATGGTAGAGCAAGGAAGGTTCATTAGAATGCACATCAAGCAAAATGTTGTGCGAAAAATAAAGAAGAAGAATTGCCGATCCAATTCATGGTGGACACATTAGGTAATTCTGAGCAAGTGATGTCACATAGAGAGATACGAAAGATGTCATTGCAGATTGTTGATTACATTTTGGTTACTTTGCATCCTTGTCTTGGGCCAAATTGTATGAAAGAGGTCATTGTCATTGAGCCAAGGTTGAGCCATTGTCTTCTTAGTTATGTTTTGCTTGCACATTTTGCTAAAGCACAACAAGAGGTATTGTTAGGTTAGAATATGTTGATAGATGCAAATAAGTTGGTGCAATCTAATGTGTCCTTGGTGAACAAGAATGCCTTATTGACTACAACAACATTTAATGTCAATGAGTCAAGCACTTGAAATGCTGCCAAGGTTTTTGGGGTACATTTGAAAGCAATATGAGCTGCCAAATTTCAATGACAACTAGCTGAAAAGGAGGGGAAGGAATTATGGAGACTAACGATATGCAAGGTTAGGGTTAATGTTGTATCCATAGAGGTTTGCAATTGTGTTTTGAATTGGTGGATTACTCACACCAAGGTGAGTCCAAATAAAAAGGATGTCACAGAACTAAAAGTGGGCCCTAATGAATATGAAATGAAGCCAACACATTATTTGATGGAAACTTAGGTAAGACATTCTTCTTTTTGAAATTTTGAAGTTGATTTGTGTTAAATTAAATTGTAGACATTGGATCACATGGATTATTTGGAAAATTTGATGGTCAATACTATAGTTTGTTCATGATCCTTGGGTTATATATAATGAGAATCTAGTTTAGATAATATATCTAGTAATTGAATTTTGTGTTTGAAGGTAGATAGCGAGGTACCAAATGGTGTAGTTTTGTTAATGGGTTTTAAATTTGTGTGAACTTTTGATGATCCTTGGTGTACACCTTGATTAAAGACTAATGTACATGTTCTGAAGATTCATAATGGACTTTATCTTAAAGTAAGGTGTGTTCTAAGCTTGTATGATGTCCATTGGATTTTGGACTAGTGTATGTTATGAAGATGTTTTATCCAACTGAATTGTGTGTTTAGAGGTTGATTACTAGACTTCTATGTCCTTTGAGGATGCTTGTTAGATTGAACCATGTGTTTTACAAATGTTTGCTGGACTTCTGTGTGCTTTGAGGTTGCACATTGGACTAGTGTGCAGTGTTTTAAGGATGCACATTGGATTTTTGTGTGTTCTATGGATGCTTGCTAGACTTGTGTGTGCTTGGAGGATGATTGGTGGACTTATATGTCCTTTAATTGAGGATGTTTGTTGGATTGAATTATGTGCTTTGAAGATGTTTGATGGACTTGTGTGTGCTATTCAAGTAGGATGCACACTAGACTTCTATGTGCTTAGAGGATGATTGCTAGACTTGTCTGTGTTCAGAGGATATTTTTTGGACTTTTGTGTGTGTTGAAGATAGTTATTACACTTTTGTGTGTTTTGAAGGTACTTGTTGGACTTCTATGTGTTTTTTGTAGACTTTTGTGTGCTTTGAAGATGCCAGCTTGTTGAACTTTTGTGTGCACTAAACATGTTTTGTTGGACTTTAGTTAAACTAGTTATGATAAATATCCATTATACTTGGTGCTAATTTGATGCATATACTTGTCATAATGGGGTAGACATTTATTGATATTTGTTATATTGAAGTTGATACATATACCTACTATTAGTTATAGATTCAAAGTGGTTGCAATAAAGATATATTGATATCCATTATGCTTGAAATTTGATTATGTACAAGTGTTTCAATAGATTGATGGACTTGTTGTGAGATTAATAGGGGATTGAATATATTGATCTTTATGTGCAGACCAAATTCTTTTTGAGATTTTGTGTTACTCACCCTTGGGTTATAATTGGGCAACATGTGTTTGAAAAACTAAAGCCATTTTTTGTGCGAAGAATGAAAGACCACAACACATGTTGCATATACCATGTTGAAATTAATGAGCTTTGTATAACTTTGAACAACATGTGGAAATCTACACACGACTTTGATTGTACATGCAATTATTAGATTTGTGGTTCCAATACTACATGTTCTAGTGCTTGTTGGAAAACTATTGTTGAATTACATAGATATGGGAAAACATTGTGTGCCAAAAAGGCGAATTTATGCAATGGCACAAATGTGAATGTTTGCTTAGTGAATCTAACAAGTGCAATGTTATTGTGCTACTACTATGTCCCAAGGAAATTGAAGGATTTGATGATCATGTGGTGGCTTGCAAGCGATTTCCCTTTCAACAAACTATGTCAATGGTAGGTAAGCCACAAAAGAAAATCACCCTTATACACAAGTCTATTGTCAATGAATTAATTGCATATTTGAAGCTTGAGCTTCAATAATTTGTGCGTCACAATTTTGTTGCTAATTGGCAGGACATGCAATTTAGATTATGTTTGAAATTTGTGTAACCAACGTTTGTTATATTAGTGATTAAGTTTACAAAAAACTATTCTTTTGCAATTCAAAATGAAGTGTAATCCATGCATTGGCACTTTTATTAGATTTCTATTTTGGTTCACATTACTTATCGACCTAACCCCAATTTTGATCCAAATGATGCCAATTCTTTTTTGATAATTGAATATAACTTTTATATTAATGATGACTGCAAACATGATTCCTATTTTTTGCAACATTGCTTACAAAAGCATTGGACTTACATGGTTGAAAAATGATATGCCCCTTCTATTCACTTTGTGTGGTCAGATGGCTATGCAAACCAATTCAAATCACATAATCCTTGGTATTTTGTGGGACATTACCTTAATTTGATAGGTGGGTGTGCAATGATCTGGTCATTTTTTGGAACGAGTCATGGGAAAGGAACTCATGATGGACCCAGGGCTATTATCAAGTGATTTTTGTGGCAAGAACAACTAAATGCCCATGGTGTGCTTTTACAAAATGCAATAGATGTTGTAAGTTTCCTACACAAAAGTATGTTTGAAAGGCCAAAAGCCTTTTACACTAGCCACCATAAGCCAATTAAAAGGATATTTTGGCTCATAGGTATCGATGATGTTGATTGAAACATTGCCCATGCTTGTGATCCAATTCTTGGCACTCAAAAATTACATTCCATATGTGCCTTGAATCAATATGATGTTACTAAACTAATGGTCAAAAAGTTGGCATGTTTTTGTTAGTTTTGCATGAAAAGACAATGGTTTGCATGGTATATGTTCAATGACCTTTGGATTGGATGCTAGAAACATTAAAGCCTATAGATATTCATTTTGTGTGATCTATCATGGAAGAGGAAGATGTTAATTGGGATTATGGTGAAGATGGAAATGCGCTTGCTACTTGTTTAGAAATAGGAGATAACTTTGTTGTTAATGCTATTGCTAATAATGATGAGGGCCAGGAATTTTGGCTTATAAGGTGTTCAAAGCCTCTTCATAAAGTTAATAAAAATTTCACTAATGCATGGGGCACTAGTAGAAAACCTCCCTTTTTTAACCAAAAGTTTTCAACTACATGTCATTTGCAACTATGTTTCAACAATATTTATAAAAAAATTAAATACAATCATGGCAATTATCAATTAAGTTGACTCATTTACTATATTAGTATATAGTTGAAAGCATTTTCAATTGGGTGGTCATTTGTCAAATATTCCTAGCATCAACAATGTCTTTAAGTTGAATTTCCAACTATTTTAGTAAACAATGTGAAACATGTTTCAACTAAGGGGTCATTTTGAAATATTCTTGGCATTTAAGGTTCTTTAGTTGGCACATAGTCAAGACATTGACTAGTGTTCAACTATTTTGGATGATAAAATGTACTAAAGGATGGATGAAATATAGTCTTGTTTGCAACTATATTTTTCAACTAGGTTAAACAACTAATTGGCAACTTTAATTTTATGCATATAATATTGTAATATTTATTTAAAATTATGTTAACATTAAAATTTATGTAAATTTTATTTATATAAATGAATGGTTTTTTTTGTACATATAAATATTAAACTCTAATTTCAAAATAAAGTTTAAGAAAATTTAAACTGTATGGTAGTAAAAATTAATGTTTATGTTCAATACACATGTAATTTATTATTTATATGTAAATCATTACAACATATCAAGTAATGATAAATAATTAATAATATTATGCAACTAAAATGTTTACTCATTTTTATATACATGATATCTTAATATTTGTTTAAAATTATGATAAAAACTCATTAAACACTAATGTACCCTAGGTCATTGGCCCAAGTTTGAATGCATTCAATTGAATTTTCCTTCCAAATCACTTTTTGTAATTTGTTTGAATTTCCAACAACAATACGTACCCACCAAAAATTCAATAATATTGTTCACATTTTAGGTGTCAAAAGTACGAAATCAACTTTATTAAATCAAACTTGGTGAGGGCTTTCCAATGATACCAAAAACGTGCCCAAATTCCAATATAGTTTTCAATCTTGGTTTTTCAAAAAATTCAATGAAAAAATGGTTCAATAATCAATAGATTCTGCACTACAACTTAAACCAAATAATTGCACCCCTATTCATTGAGAACTTTTTGATGATAAGTTCCATAACATAACTTAAGACACCTGGTTTGTATAAGCTATTAAACTAGCTTGTACAACTAGACTACAATTATTTGAGTTGCAATTAGGTTGCAACTAGGTTACAATTAGGGTAGACACCAAATGGAATCTATCATTAAACACTTTCAAGTTTTCCCTCATTTCAAAACCAAATGGAACATTTTTTATGTCATTGGAAGTGAAAAATAGAAAGCTACAATTGTTCTTGGAACTTCAAAAGTAGAGGAACAAAGTAGAAAATGTAGGAAGAGAAAGAGTGATATTTTGTTTCAAATTTTGTCTCTAGACCCACCTTATTTCCAACAACTATATCTTGCTCATTTTTCATTCATTTTGAACGAAATCAAAGGCTACAAATATGCTATCTCAAAATCTATAAAACGTGTTCAAAGTGAAAAGTCAAAAAAATCAATAGTTGAAGATCTTAAGCTTCAAAATCATACCAAACACCTATGAAAAAATCCAAAGCACAACCCCCTTCACTTTGAAAGGGCATATCTTGCTCATTTTCCATTAAATTGTAACGTTTTTTACAAATTTGGATATGCTAGGTGGAGACTACAAAATTGTTTGAAGTTTCAAAAGGAACAAACCATGGACAAGAAAAGTTATAATCATCAAATATCATTAAATGTTTAATGATAGGTGTGTCTACCCTAGGTTACAACTAAAATCTTTATCCCATATTGTTTGGTTTCCATTCCATGAATCCAAACACTACTAGAAATTTTGTCTTTTACAACTTGTCTTATGCAACTAAAAAGTCTCACATGCAACTATTTTGGAGTTGCATGCAACATGTGTAGTTGCATGCGACATTTTTTAGTTGCATAAGACAAGTTGCAAAAGACAAAATTTCTAGTAGTGAAACTATATAAAGGAGTGCATTAGGATTGTTGGATAACACAATAAACATGAAATGTAATAGCCATTTGGGATGAACCGATCAAAAAGGTTCAACCCTAAAGGCTAAACCAAATGAAATAAGATTTCATTTATTAATTGCCATGTGGTTTAGGTCTAGGCCTAACATAGTTGTTTAGATCCAGCCCTAATTTAAGCCTAAATTAAATGGCCTATGTTTAGGTTTAACCTAGGTCCTTAGATCTAGACGTAAACTATGTTTAGGCCCCATGTGGCCTAACCTATTGATGTGGATGTGCCATGTGTCATGTAACTATTTGTTGACCCCACATTCTATGAATGTGCCACATGTCAACATTGTGAGTGTGCCATGGCACACTAAACCAAATCGTTGGCCAAATGTTCGATTTACATAATTACAACATAATCAAAATGTTCAACTTACATAGTTCCAACCTAGTTGAAATTATAATTATATTGTTGGTCAATGTCATGCTTAATCAGCAGATGAAGTTCATCCATTAATCGATTGCAATTGATAACATCCCTCAACTATATTAGTACAATAATTTTCAATTGAATTGGCAAGTAGTGGCACATGATGGCTATTGCTATGGTGTTGACATGTGGCATACACTTTCAATTGTAATTTCATTTTCGATTTGTACTTTTTGACATTATTGGTTAGTAGTTGTAAAAAAAAATTGCAACTATATGTGTAGTTTTAAACTTGGTTTTTAGTTGAACAATAGTTGAAAAAAAAGTTGCAAAAGGGGGGGTTTTTTTATTAGTGGGGTTCATCATATGAGGTTGGTGATGATGTAGTTATAAGTACTTATTATCAAAAGTGGGGCACATTTAAACCTTCTTATGTTCTATTGGAGGCTTCTCAAATTGTATTTACCTACCCCCATTTGGTACAAGCTATCACATTCCCAATGTTCCCAAAACATCATTGTGTGAGTGGTAATGATCATGTATATGAATTGCCTACTTATGCTTTGGATGGTATAAGGTTTGTTTTGGTTGTTTTAGATGTTGATGATTGATCCTAGTTTGTAAAATTTAAATTTACTTCAAGTGGTTTATCAAATGATTTGTGAGAAACTTAATGATTGATACTGATTTGTTTGTGACATGAAGTGCAACCCAACTCAGCAATGAAGGGTTGTTTATGAGGTTCAATTCCTCACTGAATTAATAAGTTTTAAAATTTAGGCAACTTGGTAGAGTATGCAATTTGTGCACATGTTCTTATCATATGTTCCATATGTCAAATTCACATCTTCTTGCCTAATGGATAAGAAACCAACATATGGGTTTATGGATGGTGTGAGCACTTTAGAAGTTCTGAGTTACTAAAGTTGGCCATGAACAATAGATTGAAATTTCATGTGCTATTTGATATCCTTTCCAAGGTCTGGATGAACCACATAGCAACCTTAATTTACATGTTGTTGTTACTCTTGGGCTTGTTGAAGATTGTGCAACTTTGGTAAGTTGATCCACTTTTCAATCTTGGGGTGAATATCTATGTTCACAATTGTTAGTTATAGTTTATGTTAGGTTGGTGTGAGCCATACTGACACAACCATGTGCGGTAGTCTCAGTTTTTAACAGTTACATCAGGGTTATTTGAATGGGGTGAGGTTATTAAGGGCTTTTAGCGACTTCGTAGGGTGATGAGGGTGCATGGTGCGAAGGGGGTTATTTTCTTTTCCGAAATGCTTTATTGGTGATTAAGGAGTTGGATTAGTTCTTTTCTTCAGCAAAGGCTAATAACAATAGTTTTAGAAACTTTGTTGCATAATTAGGGGCGAAAAGTCTCTAGAGGGTTGGGGGTAGAAGTAGACACCAAAATTTACGATGTTCAACACAACATTAGTCTTGTTATGGTATTGAGAAAGTAGCAAGGATGTTAAAATTTTTTAAAGCAGTCGAAGGGGTGTTGATGAAAGATTTAATAAAGGTAGAATAATCTTCAAGCCGTTGGACATAAGGTTAATTCAAGGCAACTCAACAATTAAACAGATAGTATGATAGTGTGCTAATAGTAATAGGAGTCTGATGATAATTGAAACATTTATTTGTAATAGGGATAAGCTCAGCAAGGAGCTACAAGTACATGTAGAATCCAGAGTTATGCCTTAGTGATAGTTCACAACTGCAGGAAATCTAAGATGCGTCGGATGGTGCGAACTAGGTAGTCCGCCTTGCTATTGGGAGGTAGTCGACGAATCGGACCACACAACCAACGATAGTGACCAACATCGGGAACTGAAGACCATGCGAAGATAAAAGTATCTTCAGTTTCATAACAACCTTCACAAACAGTCTCGGGTTCATCACTAGAAACGGGATCAACTTGCAGCAAGATCACCAGGGTGTGAGAGTTCGAAGAAATGCGATAGTACCAGGCTCGAGGAGGTTCGACTTCAAGACGAGCACGCACTTCTCGAAGTTTGGGTTCTTCATCGCGAGGATGCTGGGTTAGGGTAAGATCTAGGGACGATTCCGGAGGCGGTTCTTCATTCGCTTGTGCGGCTTGCGGCCCGTAAAATGAGACCATGCGCGACGCCATAATTTCAAGCAAAGGAAGAAAAAGGTTAGATCTTCAATCGAAATCAATTTGACAATGGAGGCGGGAAAGACTTGTTACGTTGAGGTGCGTAATCGTAATTTATAGTTCGAAGAA
>Ga0209611_10002318_pt1 | contig 33369 bp, 28 predicted proteins | sample S1TSphgellanicum_3_FD_187693 | JGI IMG/M metagenome (GOLD analysis project Ga0209611, IMG submission 187693) | Host-associated microbial communities from peat moss isolated from Minnesota, USA - S1T2_Fc - Sphagnum magellanicum MG (SPAdes) (version 2) | ecosystem: Host-associated > Plants > Peat...
AAAGGAGGCACCACATCTACACGCAAAGACACCAAGACATGCTACTATTGTGGCAAACCAGGCCACATTGCACGATTTTGCTTCAAGGCCAAGAACAACAAGGAGAAGGAGAATGCCAACAAAGCCAAGGATGATGATGATGTTGAAGATTATGATGTAGATGTTAGAAACATTAGAAATGGTGTGGTAGATATTACAAACAATGTGGTAGTGAAGTGTTGCAAGTAATCAAAGACATAGGTAGATTTGAAATATGTAAGTACCACGAACATGTTAGAATAAGAAGGGATTTATCCCATATGGTTTGTCAATGTAGTGGTACATGGAAGGGAATAAAGAGCAAGGCTGGAGGGGAGTTGGATATCTCACTCCAAGCATTGTTCACATACTTGTGTGTCTTATGTGCTTGTAATTGCGCAATCTCTCCTCTGATCCTATTGTTCTTCAATACTTCAATAGATGACTATGCCTTTGCAACAAAGGATGGAGACCATTGCAAGGCCATATGCAAGTGGATCATGGACTCAGGAGCCACCAAGCATATGACCCCTCATAGAGTAGCATTTGACATGTATGAGGTAATTCCAACACGCAACGTGCATATGGGTGATGATAGCATTGTTGAGGCAATTGGAATGGGGTCCATCCTTGTGGAAGTCATGGTGAAAGGGCGAACCAAGAGGACTAGAATCAAGGACGTGCTCCATGTGCCAAAATTGCATGCCAACTTGCTTTCGGTGAGCAAAATCTTGTCAAGTGGGTGCAAAGTGCAATTCAACATGAATGAGTGCATTGTGAGGGCATTTGATGGAGAGGTGATTGTAATAACGCTACACGATGGCAACTTGTATCAAGTGACCTTCACCAAGGTGTGTGAGATGCATGTGGCCAACGTGGCCCAAACTTCAACAAGTGTGGAATTAAAAGCTTAAACAAGATTTAAAATTGTAAGGAACTCCAAAGTAGAATCAAACCTGTGAGGAATTGAGCCAAACTATAAAATTTAAAAGCTTAGATGAAGAATAGGTTTTGTAAGCTAACTAAGGATTCCAACAAATTGAAAAATCAGCTAACCTGATTTTTATCTTCAGAGCTCATTGCCTGGAAGTGAGGACAAGACAAAAGTTGAGTTTTAATTTAGAGAAATTATTTGTATTAACTAGTTGTAATTGTAAGAACATGCCCATTGGAGTCCTATCAATATTTAGCACATGGGATGTGCACTATTAGTTTCTCCCCCATCCCCACCATAAAACTGAAAAATTGGATTGTACAAAATGATTGACAATTCAAAACTACTTGAACCAATCATTATTGTGAACCAATTAAAAACTATTGTTTCCTACTATTAATGTTTTTGCAAAGCAACGTTAACACCAGCACTTTTATCAACCCAAAGGAATTTTACAATGTTTAATTACAAAACTCAATCCAAAAGTGATCATCATGTCATTTTACTGCTACCATTGGGTATGCGCTAAGGCAAATGACTAGAGATTCAAATATACCACCTCAACTATAGTGCATAATTGAAGTTGTTCTCAAGTCTAATTAACTGACTGCTTGAACTTTTATTGTATCAGATTTTTGACGAATTTGGGCCATTTTTTTTCACATAAAATCTCTTTCTACAAGTAGAAGTCATGTTTTCCGAATCGAATTATGTTGATACTTGGCCCCCCAAAAAATGCCATAGATAGGTATGGATAAATACAAAATTTCAAAATATATATCAGTAAACATAATTAGACTTCCCCAAAAGACCAGATTGGGCATGGGCAAGGGGATAAAGACTTTGCAAAATTATCACTCCAAGTAATGGTAAAAGTAATGGTGGACATTTACCTTGTTCACAATTTAAGGGTGGGAGTAAATAGTTCATCATATTATTTTCTATACATACCATGTGGATATAAGCGGATACTTATAAATAGAGAGTACTCCAAAAAATAAAATTACAAGTGTGACACAACATGAAGAAAGAAAATTACTTGTGCAATTGGCATGACAAATATGAACATTTAAAATTTCAAGAATCCTGTCAAAAAAATAAAAAATATATGATTAAATTCATCAAGAGCATCAAAAACATACTCAAAGAAATTTTTTAATTAAAAAATGGTAGTAAAATCTAGAGAGGTTCCAAGAGCAATATATGATAAGAGTTTTGTCCAAGGTAATTAATGTAATGAATATAAATAACTATTACAAACAAGTATATTCAATAGTTAGTCACCATAATTTGAACAAATCCATCAAAAGCACATGCATTGAAAAATACATAAATGCATACATGTTATAAAAAGATTATAATATATACCCATTATTTTCTTTCAAAATAATTACCTTTCCCAAATAGAGGAAAAATTCAACAATATAAAAATTGGGTAAAATAAATACAAGGTAAGTATGAAGTATTTATCAATCAAGTAGGTAATAAAAATAAGTAACCAAATAAATCAAAATTATCCATTAAGTAGGTAAGATACATGACCCTGATCAAAACCCTAAAACTAAAAGGCTAATCCAAATTGTAAATTAAAAACCTCACCCAAACTCAAATCCAAACCATAAAACTAAAATCTTAATCCAAATTTAACCTTAACCCAAATACTAAAATTAAAATTTAATCCAAAGTCTAAAACTACAACTTAATGCAAACTTTAATCCAAATTCTAAATCTAAAACTTAACCCCAAATTGTAATCCAAATTGTAATCCAAACTCTAAAATTAAAACCCAAACTTTATAACTAGAACCCTAAATCCCAATCCAAATTTAACCTTAACCCAAATACTAAAATTAAAAATTTAATCCAAAGTCTAAAACTACAACTTAATGCAAACTTTAATCCAAATTCTAAATCTAAAACTTAACCCCAAATTGTAATCCAAATTGTAATCCAAACTCTAAAATTAAAACCCAAACTTTATAACTAGAACCCTAAATCCCAAACCTTAAAATTAAAACATTAGTCCACACCATACAATCCAAAACCCTAATTTAATTCTTTAATCTAGACTTTACAATGAAAAGCATAATCCAAGACCCTTAACTTAACATTTAAAATCTAAATTCTAATTTGAAACTAAATTGTAATGCCCACATGTAAATCATGCATGGCTTAGAATTATGGGCATCACTAGTGCCACCAACTCGTCAAAGTCCGCCAATGTGAAATTGGTGATTGTTTTGAACAACTTTGGCATTGATTGCATAGTAGTGAACACATCTCAAATTCCCACACCTAGGTCCATTGATTGACCTCCACCCTCCTCCAACTCATTGGCATGTTGGCATTGAACATGTGAAATGAGTTGGCCACAATAACTACACATGCAAAAGCACATTGCCTATGCCTATCCATGTCCACAAATAATTGCTCCAAGATGTCATCATCACTTAACGAAAAAAAACTAGAACCATCTCCCATAGAATTAGAACCTTAACTTGAAGATAAGGCCATGATCTCCAAGTGAAAATACCTTTCACAATTGAAATGAAAAGAAGTAAAATGTGGGAGGTGCTTCCATTTATACAATCTAACCCTATAATAAAAGCTTATGGGTTTGAAACAAAGGTCATGGATTAACCTTTTGCACTAGGTGGACAACTAAGGTTTTAAATCCACATTAATTTGTATTGTGATTTTGGGTTTATGGATTAGGAGTAGGGATAGGGTTATGGTTTTGAATCATAATTTTGGATTAAGATTTTGGTAACCTTTATATGTGCCTACATAAGCCGTATGCAACACCCTAAGCACTTAAATAACCTTGTAATTAATAATTAAATATCTAATAATTTAAGTAACCCCTTTTGTGATTCTACAATATCCCCCCTAGGTAGCTCTTAAATAACCTTTTAAATTGTATTATTTGAAGAACCCTAACCAAAATAAATCTTGATTTAATTATTAAATATTCCCTATGTAGCCCCCTAACCCTAGAAGTACAAGAAATGGGTATGCCTTAATTTAGGAAGTCCTTAGATAGTCTCCTTAATAACTCACTAAGTAGCCCTATGTAACCATATAAATAACCCCTAAAAATCTTTTAGGTATCCTCTAATTTAGGAAGTCTATAGGTAGTCTCTTTAATAATCCCCTAATTAGCTTGAAAGTAACCCTAAAGACCACAAAACAATCTCTAATATAGCCCCCCTAAATAACCCCTAAATAGTACCCCAAGTGTACCCTAAATAGGCCCTTATGTAATCCTATAAATAAACCCAAAAGAGGTTCCTAAATAGTCTCTAGGTAGCACCAAAAGAACCCCTATGTAGCCTCTAGATAGTCTCCTAACTAATCCCACAAGTATTTTCTAAGTTTCTCTTAATTTAAACAATCCATAAGATGGACCTTAAATAGCCCTTTAAATGGCCCTAAAAAATCTCAACATAACCCTCAAAATAATCCATAAATAACCTTTAAATAACCCTTCACATAACCTTACAAGTAATCCCCAGGTATCCCTTAATTTAGGAAGATCCCAAGTAATGCTTATATGCCCTCTAGGTAGTTCTTATATAGCTCCCTAGGTAGTCCCTAAATGACCCATGGGTAGATAAGTAGGTAGAACATAGGTAGCTTCTGGGTAGATAGGAAGGTGGCCTATGAGTATTATTAGGTAGGTATGTAGCCCATAGGTAACAAGGTGGGTAGGATATGTAGCCCATAGATAACTAGGTCGGTGGGCCTTTACCTATTTCACCCCGCGTCCCTGGCCACGAAAGTAAACTGGCCCGTGGTTGGAAAAGTGACCATGGTGGTTAGATTTTGTGAAGTTATCCCCTGTTTTCAGGTCTAGTCCAGTCTTTCAGTGACTTCATGGATACCTGGAAAAAGGGAGGATGAGAGGGACAGTCAGGAGGAAAGTGATTTTATTATTTGGTTGATAATAAACTTTACGGATAACTTTATTGTCAACGAAATAAAATTTACCCTTTTATGTACCCACGGGTACAGCAAGGTTATATGTCCAACAATGGTACTTTGTCCTGTTTCCAATTGCATGTACATTGTTGGACAATTGATCTTTGGAACGCATAATCGTTCAACAGCGAATAACTCATCAAGTAAAAGCTGTGGAATCCTGACATTTCTTTTGGGCTGTCATTGGGCCAGAGTGAACCAGCACCCATCAGTGCACCAACGTGGATGGATGGTGCACTGATAGGATTCTCTTTTCTATCCCTGTGCCATCCCAGGTTGACTTTTTTTGTTTGCACTTTCTCAGCCCTGATCTCAGCTTTTTTTTGCAACTTTATTTTCCCCCCGCCCCCCACCCGGTTTCCTTTTTTTTTCTTTTTTTTGCTTTTGGAATTTTATTTTCTCCCCTGCACCCACCTACTACGCCCCCCACTGTCCCCCACCGACCTACTCCCCTATATATTTAAATTAAGAGTAGACTCTTCCCCATCTACCTTCTCATCTATAAATTAAAAATGTGCTACTCTCATCCCCACCCACCTACCCACCCTACCACTGACCTACCTACCAACACTTTAAATAGGTACCTACCAAACCCCACCTACATGGCTACACCTACTTACATGGTTGCCACTACAATAGACCCCCAATGGTCAACAACACTGAGGAAAGAATAAAATGAAAATATTGCATGGAGCTTGTTCTTATTCATTCAAACAAATAAATAAGGGGACAATTAATATATTTAACACCTCCTTGATACGGGTATTGCAAATCAAGTGGATAATCAAAATAATATGGAGTTCCAATTCAATTTAGACACATTTAATGCATGTTGTACTCAGGTTCATAAAGCAAAATACTCAATGAACGTGCAATACCCCATTCTAGGTACCCCTAAAATAGTTTGGGCTTCATATCACATATTTTGACAATTTGAAGGGTATTGCATAGCCCTTCCAAAACCTAAAAGGAATGTAATACTCTCATTGGGTTAAACTATAATACCCTATTGGGTTACACTACAATACCCTCATTGGGCCACACGGCAATACCCCTCTCAAGGTATCTTAGAAATACATTGGGTTCAATAACATATCTTTTGACACATGCATAGCCCTACCAAAACCTAGAAGGATCTCAATACCCTCATTGTGCTACACTATAAACACCATGGGCTAAATTATTTTGGTTTAAACTATAAGATGGGTATTACTCATGCCCAAAACTATTTAATACATTTGCAATACCCCCCTTGAGGTATCCCAAAAATACATTGGGCTTCATAACATATCTTTTGACATGTGATGGGGTATTGTGTAACCCTACCAAAACTTACAAAGAAACCAATACCCTCATTAGGGTATTTCTGTAATTAAACACCAAGGGTTTATGTCACTTTTAGAGGGGTATTGCTCATGCCCAAAACTATTCAATACACCTATAGTACCCCTTGTAATGCATCTTAGAAATACATTAAGCTCATAACATATCTTTTGAAACTTGGAAGAGTATTATATAGCCCTACCAAAAACCTAGAAGGAATGCAATACCTTCATTGGGCTACACTATAAACACCATGGGTTGAATTTTTTTTCTCTAGGTTATTTGAGGGGTATTGTTCATGCCCAAAAAGATTCAATGAACATACATTACCTTTCTCTAGGTATACCAAAAATACATTGGGCTCCATAACATATCTTTTGACACATGGAAGGATATTGCCTAGCCCTACCAAAACCTACAAGGAAACACATACCCTCATTAGGGTATTCTGTAATTAAACACTATGGGTTTATACAATTAGAAGGGTAATGTTCATCCTCAAAACTACAAAATACACCTACAATGTTTTTCATAGGTTGTCCCATAGATACATTGGGTTCCATAACTTGAAACATGGAGGGGTATTGTATAGCCCTACAAGTAAAGCAATACCCTGCTTGGGGTATTTAGTAAACACCATGGGCTAAATATTTTAATCTAGACTATCAGGGGTATTGTTTATGACAAAAAATATTCAATGCACATGCATTACCCCTTGTAGGGTATCCCATAAATACATTGTGTTCCAAAACATATTTTTAAAAACTTACAGGGGTATTACATAGTCATACAATGAAACCAATATGTCATTAGGGTATTCAGTAATTAAACACCATGGGTCTACACTATTGGAGGGGTATTGTTCATGCCCAAAACTCCTACACTTACAATGCCCCTTATATGTTATCCCAAAAGTACATTGGGTCCATAATATATTTTTCCAAACTTGGAAGGGTAATGCATAGCCCTACTAACATGGGTTAAATTATTTTGGTTTAGACTATCAAAGGGGTATTGCTCATGCATAGGAATATTCAATGCAGATGCATTACCGCTTTCAAGGAATCCCATAAATCATTTGGGCTTTATAACATATCTTTTGAAACTTGCAAGGGTATTACATAACCATACCAAAACCTAAAAGGAAAACAACACTTGCATCATATTGCAATAATATTTTAAACCATGAAACAAATGGAGTTTTTTAAAATATCTATTCCGTGCTCAATATAACAATCAAGTAAATGAAAATATTACAAAGTTCTTCACATTGATGGTAGAAGGTCATTTGAACAAAGTTATAAAGTTTAAATGTAATACATGGGATATTTGCATCACCATGAAAAATAAGAATATTTTTTAAATATTTGATTCCCCACCAATATATCTTGAAATTCATGTTTTCAAAATTATTTATTCACTTTACAATATGATTTAGTATATATAAAAATGAACGTAATGAAAAATTAGTCACATTGATGGTACAAGAGGTTTAGTTCTTACTATAAAATTTACTAATCCATGTTAGAGTTCAATGATGTACATATTTATGTTTTCCCCTCTTAAAGTTGTAAGTTTGTTTCAAAAAATAAAAATATAAAGTCTCTAATTTAATAATATTTTAATGCATATTTTAAAAAATAATTAAAGCACATGATTTTTTTAAATGGTCTCTCCCATTTATCAATCCTATGTATGATTCAAATTTTATTTTAATTTTTGTTGACATATAATAAATCATTTATAGCCTAAATTAATATTTTATATTTTATAAAAATATAACACAAGTCCTTATGTAAATTTTATTTTGTATGATGTATAATATTGGTTTAAATATATATTTATTTATAACATATCAAATAATACATTATATGTAATTAATGATATTATGGAATTATGTTTTGATTCATTTATATATGTTTTCATATTTAGTTAAAATATGATAAGAATTGATTATATATATATATATATAATTTAAATTACATATATAAACCCATGGTTATGTTTATTTTTTGTAAAATTTATTTTTAATGAGAAATAAAAATTCCAAAAGATAAGTTATTAACATTGTATATTTTATTAATGCATGTAATTGAATATTATTTCTATGTAAAATGAAATATTTTAAATTTGAAATATAAGTTACTAATATTATGTAAGTTTAGTCCTTGTAAATTAATTCTATTTAAGTTTTAGTTTACAATGTACTAAATGATGATATATTTAGTTTAATAATGTGTGAAATTATATATATTTGCATTTCTAGAGATATAATGTTTGCATAATTATTTTAACTTGGTAGAATTTTTAATTAAACATTTGATGGAGAAGGAAGGTGGGGCAAAAAAAAGAATCTTTGATCCTTTGACCCATGTGCGAACTTTCAGCCCCAACGTCGATGGATGGTGCATTGAGGTAGTGCTCCAAAGTTATGAATTCTTTTCTTTCTCAAAGTTGCTACACATTACTTTCCTTGCAAATCTTGAGCATTCAGTCTTGTCCCTTGGGTTAGTTTTCAAATGAATCAATCCACCATGAGATGGAAGATGTTGTTAAAAAGATGCAAGAGATCCCTATAATCTTTTTGCAAGAATATGGACATAAGTGTGGAGAAAACATTCACTTCATGCTACCAAGTGATCAACTATTGCCAATTCATCTAAAGGTTATACAAGAAGCAACTTGTTCTAGAGTTTTTTTTAACAAGATTCACAAGATTCATTCATGCTGTTGGATTGGAGAGAGGTGACCATATCATCATCTCCTTTAGGGCACATTCGAAATTTCACTTGCATGTCTTTGATGGAACCGAAGGAATCAAGAAGGAAAACAAGGTTTGGGGCCAAAAACATAAACAACCAAATGCAGCTCCAAAAAAAGAATCAATATTGTTTTTGGCCTTTGATCGACATCATGTTTAGCAAGTAAGAACACAAAGTTACAATGTTGATGATGTCAATAGTAGGACCTCTGGGAGATGACAAAAAATTGTTTCAATTCATGCTCTATGTTTCCAACTTTCATTAAATACTTGGTTCCCTACAGTATATATTCTTCTACAAAGAACTTGTCATATCTGGTGAGCAATCTTTGGACATGTTGATGATGATAAACTAAAACCATGAATGAAAGAACATATTAAAGAATTGGGTTTACAAATGTCAAGCATATTTGAACCTATATAAGGAGCTTTAGAACAATCAAGAAAATGATTATTACTCACCTTAATGTTGACAAGCATATTGCTTGACTTGAAGGAGATTCCACGTTGCTTCATGCAACAACATGGAAGTTTTCTTTTAAAAGGTGTAAGTATGACATGTCCAAGTGGTAAAGAATGGTTGGTAATATATGGGTCCATTTTGAAAATTCTAGGGGTTACTTTACAATTGGATGGACTACATTTGTAATTGATAATGAATTCAAGGCTAACAACAATCTCCTCTTCATAATCACCTCACCATTTAATATCATTGTGAAAGTTCTTGGGACGACAGAGGCAGTGTTGAGTGTTGATGACAAGGCTAATAAAGATGATTTTGAGAATGACACTTAGGAGGAAGATATTGTAGATGATGAAGAATTACCCAAAAGCTAGACCCCATGGTTGCATCAACATTTTTTTTTTCACCGATTAATGGGTGTCACATGAATTTGGTAGCCATTTCTTAGCTTTAGGAAGACGTATGGCACCAATGAGAAGTTCTTGTTTACACTTTCCCACTTACAACAAATTAATGGCAAACTAATATCAGTTTTGAAAAACAACTCTTATTCCCATTCCCTTGATGAGAAAAAGTGAAGTCAAATTACACCTTCTTAGTTCTGTCTTTGAGCTTGTTGCCATGAGTATTAGGGATTAATTATCAACATTTTACCACATAGAAGCACCCAAAATATTATCTCTAAATGAAAAATCTCTAAAAGTGAAATTTGCATGGAATTCTTCAAACTTGGCACATGATGCAAATACTTTTGTAGTCTATGCAGTTGTAATTGAAAAGATGAAGTGCTACCTATATTTGGTCATTAGAAAATGGACAAAAAGAGAAATCTCTAGCTTGGCCAAATTCATGCCCAAGCACAACTGGGGCCCAACATGAAATGCTACAAAAGATAATGACTTTACAAGCTCTTGTAGAATCATTACAACAACAAAAAAACTGAAATCAATGTAAAATCAAAAGATGTAGCCACCCAATCTAAAACTAACCCTAAAACCTAAACCCAACACATCTACTTCACATATGTTGACACATTTATTATAAACAGAAAGAAAAGTTGGGTAGTCTAAGCATATACTAATCAAAAGTGGGAATGTTGCACAAGCCAATTATCTAGAAATAGGTTCTTTTTTTCTTATGATCCACAATGTTTTATTTAGGCTTGGACACCACTCACTTCAAATCGAGAGGGTTAAAACTCCAATGGGTTTTTGAAAAAGGTTGGATCATGATGTCCAACATGCAAATCCATAAACACCTTCCACCCCTTCTTCACCCTAAATCCTATCAATGAATTCCAACAACTTCATGACATGTTATATACACATGACCATACTTGCTAATCCATGTCAAATATGAAGGCAAGTCTTGGAGATAAAAGGACAAATCACAAGTCAAAGGACAAAAGAAAAATGCACCATTGATGTCTATGTTGTTGTTGGCTTCTTTTGGGAGCTTCTCAATGGCATGAAACTTGACAACCTTGGGTTCTCACTTAGTACCTACATTTAGGGCAACCCGTTCCAAATTCACTCAACCTACTTTCCATTTTTACAAATGTTTCTACAAATTTGGACATGCAAAATAGTCTCTAATTAAAAGAGTTTCAAAAGTCAACATGCCACAACCAATATGAAAAATGTTAGGATGTTCTTTGAACATTGTTTTTGTCTAGCCTTCTTCCTCAAAAGATTCATCTCTGCATCCTAGTTGCAAACAAGAATATAACTGCAAACAAAATCTTTTGCAAAAAATGTCTTGCTTGAGTGACAAACTACGAAAGGTCTTACTTGGGATTCTAGGTTTTGCTATGGCAATGTAATACCCTTATAAGTTTCAAGGTGAATGCAAATATCCCAAGATGATGTAAATATTGCATTTAATTCCATAACTTTGTTCAAGTAACCTTCTATAAGTTTCAAGGTGAATGCAAATATCCCAAGATGATGTAAATATTGCATTTAATTCCATAACTTTGTTCAAGTAACCTTCTAACATAAATGTGAAGAACTTTGTAATACCCTCATTTTCTTGAATCAATATGTATGGCATCATATAATGAACATGGAATCAGTACTTAAAAAAATGTTCTTTTGTTTCATGGGTTACGATATTATCGCAAAATGATGTGGGTAATGTTTACCTTCTAGGTTTTGTTAGGGCTATGCAATACCCTTCCAAATTTAAAAATATATGTTATGGAGCCTGTCGCAACCCTAACCTTGGGCTCGCGACCAAGGCAAAGGGCTTGCAAGGGTACGGGCCAAGAAGAAGCCCGGGAGTCACCTCACATACTCCCGAGAGTGTAAGAAAGTGTGAGGGAGTGTGAGAGAGTGAACACTCACATTCCTAAGGCAACTCCCACTTTGGGAGATGGAGTCTCGGTGGACTCCCAAAACTTCAGAGAGCGATTACAGGAGTCAGAGCTCAATGTCTTGTGCCATTCTTTATATCATTGTAAAGCTTTTGGAACGTAGATGTCTAAAATGGGCTCGCATTGCTCATTTGGACATCTGAAACGTAAGTTATGGCCAAAAGAAGGGCCGGGAGTCAAATTGCCAGTTTGACTCCCGACCACAAAAGGTCGGGAATCGACCCAATTTACTTAGCTGCAGGGGGCGTGCCACATATCGTTGGAAAGCTCTCGACGAGAGCTATAACTTTGCTTTAGATCGCATTGCGATCCAAGGTCTGTTCGCAAAGTTATGGGGCTCCAAAGTCGCAAGAGTTCCATTTGGCGCGATTTCGGGACTCCCACTCGGGAGTCCTGGGAAAAAGAGCCATTTGGATGTAGCCTCTGTGGAGAGCTACAAAATATACTATAAGGGGGAAGGTGGTGACTTCCCCCAAGTCTGGGCCGTGGTGAGTCTTGTGTGTTCGTGTTGCCCATGGCTCGTCCTAGCACCAAGGGTGCTCCAACTATGCATTAACCACTTTGTGTGGGTTGTGTGCAGGCCCGTGTGAGTGAGTGAAGCTTGTCAACTCTTCCTAGTCCCATCCCGGAGCTCCAACACGCCCCTCTACTGCTCAAAGTGTTATGAGCTAGGGAGCGTGCTCCGACTTTTCCTTCTTCCGCTGCTTCTACTTGGGCTCACATTTGAACCCTTTAAGGAGTTGGGAATGCATCAGAGCCCACCTTTGCCCCCCGTTCGGATTTTTATTTTTTTTGTTTTTGAAACTTTTCCCACCCACCCACCTACTACCCCCCGTTGTCCCCCACCAACCTATTCACCTATACATTTAAATTAAAAGTAGACTCTTCCCCATCTACCTACTCACCTATATAAAATGTGTTAGTCTCATCCCCACCCACCTTCCCACCCCCATCTATTTTTCTACCTACCAACTATTTTCTGTCTATTTTAGGTAAGTACCCCACCTACATGGCTACACCTACCTACCTAGTTGGCACTCCAATAGACCTCTCAATGGTTGAAAATGATCAAGAAAAAATAAAATGAAAGTATTACATGGAACTTGGTCTTGTTCGTTGAGCAAAATCAATAAGGGTAAGATTAAAGTAATTGTCATCCCCCTATGTAAGGGTATTGCAAATAGGCATTGGTTGTAAACTAGTAATTTTTATGTGTTTTGAGGGTATTGCAGAGTCTTTTGAAAATCTATAATATGTGAAACCCCCCGATTAGGGTACTTCAAATTTTGTGTCGAAAGTATTTTCCATGATGGGGGGTATTGCAAAGCCAACACATTTAATGCATGTTGTACACATGGGGGGCCTAAATCAAACAATAACATGCCTAGATAAAACAATTTGATTTGCTTATTTTAATAATGTACTTTAGCAAAGTGGATTAGATTTAACAATGATTTATATTAGCATTAAGATTTTAGAATTTTGGGTTATGGAGACAACAAATATTTATGATTTTTTTCATCTTTTAGGCTTTTAAAAATTAGACCTAATATGGATTTTGGGGGGGATTTGGCATTTGCACATATAAGCCATAATACTTGTTTTTTCCTCTTTTTCTCTCAAAGAAAATTGAGAAAGGCTCACGAGCAAAGACCAAAGTAAGAGGTAAGAAACACACCATGGCTTTTATTAAATTTTTTTCTTCATTTAGTTTTTTCAAATTAGGGTTTAATTAGTGATTTTTTTGTTTCTGCTTTTACTTAGGGTATTTTGTTCCCCTTTGCATACAAATGGTCATGGAAGTATTAATTGCATGTGGGTATTTCACATTTAGATTGAAAGCCCTACATATATTCAATTGATTGTCTCTAGGAGGATAGGGATTTGTTTTTTTTGCATAAGTCTAAATAGCCATAAGATAGTCGCATGATTTTATTTTTTCCATTTGTAAACTATTGCTTGTTTATGGGTTGTGGTAAGGTTTAGGGGTTTTGTTGAGTAGGGTTTAATGCATTTGTTGATTAGAGTTATTACAATTTGTAAACTTGTGAAGGTATTCCATGGGTTTTCACAAGTAGGGGACTCTTACTATAAGGTTATTCCTTTAGCAATTTAGAGCACGTGGTGAACTCCATTGTCCCAATCCATCGAGATCCAAAACCTAGCAAAGTCAGCTTTTTCAAATGTGGACTTGGTGTGGAAGGATGGGTTTAAGCATGGAGGCCAAAACAAAGTGGCAATTGAAATCGCATACATCCCCCATGCTTATGTCTATGAGTTTTTACAAGGTGAATGAGGGGATATGCAAATTGCGATTGAGTGGAACATCTCCAAGAAGAATTGTCCTCTCAATAAAATGTAAAAAAACCAATGATAAAAAATCACCTTGAACATACTTAGTATGGTTTCAAAACCTATAAACCTTTTCCATTGGTCATTTTTGCAAGTTTCAAGGTTAGTCATTCTTGTGTCTTTTGTTTGATTGAATGGAAACTTTGTTTTGTAGGTATGAAGTGCTTATGGGCTAAAAGACCACTGCGAAGACCCCAACCACATGAAGTCAATCAAGCGCGGTTGTTTGGCCCACTTTTCCATCAAGAGGATTTACACACAGCTAGATGTGGTGAAAATCACTTTTTACCATTGAACTCATACTCAGGCTAATGGAGATCCTGTTCATAGTGAGTGTAACTCTGGGTCCCATCACGAATCTCAACATATGCTCCACATGTATTTCACAAGTTGAAGGAGTTTATATGGACCTAATTAAGGTTAGGGTACACCATGAAGCAAATTTATGACAAGCACAAAGAAATTTAGTGGGCACGGGCAAATGCAGGTGAATAGATGACCCAAGATGATTTCCTACGACTTTAAGATATCACCTACTTGAATTGAAAGCACAAGAAGGGCACTTGGTGCTTGCACACAAACCCAACACTTTCTATTCATTCATGGGTTTATGCTCATCTTGATGATGTTTTTTATTTCTAGGATGCAAGTGAAGTGAATGGGATTCATGTCCCTTTCACCATAGAGATCTAAACACCTATGCAACTTCAAGCCATGTTCCAATTCAATCACAACGGGCTTATTTCTATGGATGTCACATTTGGCACCAACAATGTGAAATACCATTTATTCACATTAATGGTGTTTTTATTTTCATTGCACAAAAGTTGATAAACGTGTGAAGACTTGGTGGAATGGTTGAATGCCTTGCAAGTAAGCTTTTCTTGCATATGCCAAATTAGAGACCATCATGTTTCATTGTGGATGATGCCCCACAAGAACTTTGAGCATTGTGGTAGGATGTACATTGATTTTTTATTTTTTGTTACATTGTTTTATGTTTTGGTACTAGGTTAACTTGGGGATTCCATAACATATTTATTATTCATGGTAAGGGCCATGGTAAGCACACTGATGTTGGGTGTACCATGGCAACATTGTGTGGGGTCGAAATCTTGTCCGAATTTTTTTTTGCACATGGCATGTGTTGAAAGCATGGCACTTGTGTTCCATGGAAAAAATCAAGGATTCAAAGGTTAGGCATGTAATATTTGATCGCCTCCACATGGTGATGTTCATGTCCATCAACCCACATGAGACATTAATGATTTCAAGGCACATGGGAGGGAGATGGTGGTGGAGAGTTTTGATAACTTACAACTTGGTGTTGCTTGGATAAAATATTTTTGGGTTTATTATTGCCAACTTAGTAAGTAAAGGGTCCCCCTTCCGCATGCTCCTCCAAAGAACCACTATAAATCAAAATGTCGTCTATGTAGATGACAATAAAATCATCAACCTATTCCCAGAAAATGTCATTCATGAGAGTGCAAAATGTGGTGAACGCGTTGGTGAGCCCAAAAGGCATCACCAAGAACTCATATGAACCATACCTTATGCGACGAGCAGTTTTTTTTTCATCTCCTTCCGCAATTCGAATTTGGTAATATCCCGAGCGTAGGTGAATCCTACTAAACACCTTAGCTCCCGAGAGTCGATCAGAAAGGTCATTAATTCGAGGCAAGGGCTATCAGTTCTTCACCGTTACCTTGTTGAAGGCTCCCATAATCCACGCACATCCTCAACGTCCCATTTTTCTTGTGAATAAAAAGGACGGGTGCCCCATATGGTGACTTGTTAGGTTTAATGTATCCCTTTGTGAAGAGTTCTTCGAGTTGAACCTTAAGTTCTTTCAACTCCTCATGGCTCATTCAATATGGGGCCTTGGCGGGAGGTGCGACTCCCAGCATCACCTCGATTGCATGATCGACTTGACTTCTTGAGGGCAAGTCCTCGAGCAACTTTTCGAGCATCACATCCAAGAACTCATCCAAGATTTGCTTAATGCACTTTGGGGAGGTCACCAAGTTGGCGGCTTCCTTGGGCTCATACTCATCCAACACTCGCATGACACACATCATGCCATAACCTCCCACACATTCTCTTTCCCAGGTTTTTCCTAACATAAAGTGGATGGTTGGCCCACCCACACACGGCATCTTGTGTGCCTTCACCTTCACAATCCCACTTTTGGAAAGAATCCTAACTAGTCTATTATGCCCTTTTATGAGCACATTATTTTGGGTGATGAACTCCATTCCCAAAATGCAATCCATTCCACCCAAGGCGAAAACCAACAAGTCCACCTTTCCTTTCCAATTTCCTAGTTGGAGAGGCACTTCTTTTGCTTGTGACGTAGTGGGATGGGGGACCCCATCTGCGAAGTGCACCTCGATGGGTGCCTTGAGTTCCTCCAAGTGGAGCTCCATCCTTTTGGTGTTTTCTTGGGTTATGAAGTTGTGAGAAGCCCATGTGTCCAAAAGACACAACACATCTCGCTTAACAATCTTCCCTTTCAAGAAGATAAGTCAATTGCATTAGCTTGGGCTAGGTTGGCATTAAGGGCAATTACCTTAGAGCCTCCATTCCCCGCTTTAAACTTGGGACAATCTTTGGAGTAGTGCCCCACTTCGTTGCAGTTGAAACACTCTCCCTTCGGCTTCCCACCAACATCTCCCTTAGGTTGGCCCCTTTTGAAAGGAGCCCCTTTCTTCACAAAATCTCCTTTGGGTTTGAACCCCGAGCCTTGGAATTGTTTAGGCTTTTCCTTCCTTGGGCTTCCTTGCCCCCGGTTCCATTCACCCTCATGGCGTGGCTTCTTGTGAAGGAACTTGTTGTCTTTTTTTAACACGGATTTTTCACCCCGTCCCACATTCGAGAAGCCTTCCACTTTCATGATGGCTTTGGATAGTGAGGAGGGCTAATTTTCCTCAAGCTTGCGTTTGGCCCAAGTTGGAAGCCCCATCACAAATTGGCACACACGATCCAGCTCATGCATGTGCCAGATCTTGAGCATGAGTTCAGAATAAGCCCTCACATGTTGCCGCAAGTTGTCATTTGTGGCATTCACAAGGTCACGGAGTTTGCACCTCAAGATGTAATCGGAATTCCTTGGAACAAATTCGGATTCAACCTGTTCCTTAAATAATTCCCATGTGTAACCATGGTTCTTCCCCTCCTCTTCTTTCATTGTCCTCCACCATGTGGCTGCATAGCCTTTCAAGTAGGATTGGGCAAGCTCCATGGCCGAGTGCCGTCCAACCTTGGCAGTATGTAAATAATCCTCCATCTCTACAAGCCAGGCGTCCACAACCTTTCGGTCATGGGCAGCACCGAAGTTCCCAGGTTTGGCCGGTTGAAATCTCGCGTCCTTAAATGCTCCTCCTTTGAAGGTTGCAACCAACTCGCTGAAATCGGGCCTATTCATTTTGAGGAGGTTTTCCAATTGTTCCTGGGTGAATAGGACCGAGCTCCGTTGCTCCTCTTCACTCTCGGGCTCATCTTGGTCCTCCCGGGTTCTTGGTTCCTCCTCCCCAATTGATTTTGGCGGGACTACTCAATCTTCGTTGGGTTCTTCCAACATGGTCTCTTATGCATGCTTACAATTCTTCTTGGGTGCCATTCGAAAGTCCCAAGAAGTGAACCGAATTCAATTGGAGCTCTAATACCACGTGACACGCTCCTAAGTCCCTAGTTAGCCCCAAGTTGGGTCTAAGTTACTCAAGTTGCGGAATTGTGGGGGACTCGGGGCACGCTCCCAGCTCTCAGCACTAAAAGGGGTAGAGGGGCATGCTGAAGCTTTGGGATGGGATTAGGAAGAGTGATAAGCTATTCACTAACTCGATCTTGCATCAAACCAACCAACAAGTTGGTTATATCACATTCTGGAACACCCTTGGTGCTAGGACAAGCCACAAGCAACTCTAGACTCACTTGACTCACCACGGCCCGAACTCGGGGGAAGCCACCACCTTCCCCCATATAGTATACTTTGTGCCTTTTCGCGGCACCCACATCCGAATGGCTTTTTGTCCTCGGACTCCCAAAAAAGAGTCCCGAAACTGTCCCAATTTGAACTCCCGAGAATTTGAGCGATCATAACATTTTGTTCAAACCTCCGATTGGGATGAGGTTTCAAGCAAACTTGTAGCCCTCCTCAAGAGCTTTCCAATGGTGTGTCGCACATCACTTGCACACATCGGGGTTGGGTCGATTCCTGACTTTTAATGGTTGAGAGTCAAATTGCCAGTTTGACTCCTGGCCCTTCTTTTTGCCATAACTTGTGCTATAGATGTCTGAATGGCTCATGCAAGGCTATTTTCGATATCTACACTTCAATAAATTTCCAATGATATAAAGAACATTAAAATGCAAGGTGTTTTGACCCCTGAAATCGAACTCTGAAGTTTCAAGAGTCCCGAAGGACTCCCAAGTCCCCATTTCGGGAGTGTGAGTCTCATCCTCACACTTTCCCAAGTAGGGTTGCGACAACTAGGGTTAGGGTTAGGTGGTGGCTAGGGTTAGGGTTTGGTGGCAGTTAGGTTAAAGTGGCAGTTAGGTTAAAGTGGCAGCTAGGGTCAAGGTTTGGCAACGGCTAGGTTAGGGTTAAATGGCAGCTACTTTAGGGTTAAGAGATAGTATATAATGGAGTGGCTTTGAGTTGTCTTTCATTATCTCCTTTCATGGTTTTGAGTGCACGTAGAACCTTCAAGCCTTGTTAGTAGTTATAAGCCATAGTTTTGTGATTATAGCATTTGAAGCATACAACCTTTGTGTTTTTTTGTTAGTTAATACGATTGTTCCATTTCATGAACCTTGAATGTTTCATTTCTTGCTTGTTTTCAAGTTGTTTCCAATAGGTTATGGGCCCACACCAAGCAAGAGAAAGGACATTATGTTAGAACAAGAAATAGTTAAGGATTTAGCTTGTATAACATAGAAAAGGAAATTTTTTTTTAAGGAAGACTTTTAGTTTGCAAGGTTGCAAAGAGAGTAGAAGTCCATTTCTAAGTGAGTGGGAGGTGTGCAAGAGATTTCTTTAAAATGTTGTAAGTTTTTCAAGCGTGAAACTTGTTCTTTAAATTTTTTGAAAGTATTAAAGTGAAAGTGTGTGGAAGAAAGTTCTTCAATTCATTGAAAGTTTGAGGTGTGTGGAAGAAAGCTCTTCGAGTTGTTGAAAGTGTGGAGTTTCAAGTGTGTCAAAGAGAGTTTTTGGCATTGTTGCAAGTTTCAAGTGAAATTTCAAGCTTGTGTAACAAAAGATTTGCAAGCAATAGAAGTTTTTCTTTTCAAGTTTACGTGAGGGGTCAAAGATTTTCTTTCAAAGCTTTTAATATTTTGAGAGAGTGTTTGTTGTCGCATTTGTGTTCAAAATATCTTCTTTTCAAATGTAATCCTTGAAACTCATGGAGAAGTTTGATGGTGGCAACTTTCACCTTTGGAAGTTCAAAATGCGCATGATGTTTTCTAAACATGGGCTTTGGAAATTTGTTGATGGGAGCGCCACCTTGCCAAGTGAAGAAGTTGTAAGGGCTGATTACAACAAAAAAAAGACAAAGGTTTTTGCATTGCTTTGCGAACATCTCACGGATGCCCAACTTGCACACATTCAATATTGTGACAATGTGAGAAGTGCGTGGGAGGCTCTTTGTGGTGTGCATGAAACTAAGACCATTGGTAACAAGTTGTTCCTTTGAAGGAGATTCTTCACCATCAAAATGCAAGAAGGAGATGGCATGCTTATGCACATCAACACGGTGAAAGCCCTTGCGGATCAATTACATTTCATCGAAGTGAACATTACGGATGAAGATGTTTACATGGTACTCTTCATGAGCCTTCTTCCATCCTTTGATAACTTAGTCACAAGCTTGGAGTCAATGTCCACAAAAGATGTAGACCTTCAATTCATTGTAGCAAGGTTGCTTCACGAAATGTCCAAAAGAAAAGAATGTGAGAGTTCCGAGACTTTCGCATTAGTGAACAAAACTCATAAGTCAAACGAAAAGCTTTGTTTTTATTGTAAGAAACCCCGACATTTTGTGAGAAATTGTTTGAAGAAGAAAAATGATGAAAAAAAAAAAGTTAATCAAGCTTGTAAAGATCACAAGCAAATGTTTGTTACGACATTGAGTGCCAATGATCATACCATGTATGATTGGATTATCGATTCCGGTGCAACTCAACACATGACATTCGAAGAAGAATGGTTTACCACGTACGAGCGCATTTCCCCAAGGAGGGTGTTCATGGGCGATGACACCGTTTTAGAGGCCATTAGCAAGGAGAACATCAAAGCCATAATGCAAGTGGGAGGCCAATTGACACACACAACCATCACCCAAGTTCTTCATGTTCCAAAAATGAAGAATAGTTTCATTTCCGTGAGTAAACTCATTTCCGAAGGTTTCAAAGTGGAGTTTGATAAGGATGGTTGTAAGGTCAACGATGCTTGAAGAGTTGTTGTGGCGCAAACACAAAGGGACAAGAACTTGTACCTTTTAAATGTGAAGGTGCATAAGGACACAACACATATTACAAATTCTTTTGAGGAAAGTGCCATGTTTTGACATGAAAGATTTGGCCATCTCAACATGGCAAGCCTTAAGGAGTTAGATGCCATGGTGGATGGCATGAATTTGAAAGAAATGCCGTTGCATCACATTTGTGAAGGATGTGTCAAAGGCAAACATCAAAAAACATCATTTCCCAAGGACAGAGCAATGAGGGTTTCACAACTTTTGGAGATTGTCCACACTGATGTGTGCGGGCCAATGAAAATTACATTGCATGGTGGAGTGCAATACTTTCTCACTTTCATTGACAATTTCTCAAAGAAAACTCATGTCTATCTTTTGAAGGCCAAAGGAGAAATGTTTGAAAAATTTAAACAATACAAGGCGTTGGTGGGGAACGAAATTGGTCACAAAATCAAAGTGTTATGATCCGACAACAGAGGAGAATTTGTGTCCAAGAAATTTAACGCATTTCTTGCAGAATGTGGAATTCAACGACAAATAAGTGCGCCCTATTCCCCACAACAAAATGGTGTTGTGGAACGTGCCAATAGAACCATCATGGAATATGTAAGAAGCATGATTCTTACACAAGGGTTGGGATTTTAATTTTGGAGCGAAGCGGTGAACATGGCGGTGTACATCAAAAATCGATGTCCAACCAAAGCTCTTGATTCTAAGACCCTTCAAAAAGCATGGAGTGGTAGGAAATTCGATGTTTCTCATTTGAAAGTTTTTGGTTGTAAAGCCTTTGCACATGTCCTCGATGAGAAAAGGACCAAATAAGAGTCCAAGTTGGTGCCTTGTGTGTTTTTAGGATGTTATGAAGGCACCAAAACGTATCACTTGATGTGTGTAGAAACCAAGAGAATCATCATAAGTAGAGATGTCGTATCCATTGAACAGTCAAAGGATATAGGTGGTGTTCCCCATTTCGAGAAAGAAAAAAATGTAGTTTTGCATGAAGAAGTTGAAGTAGAACAACCATTGACCTTTAGTCGAGATACAATTTTGAATGAAACAAGAATGGAAGGTGTGCAAAGTGAATCCACACCAAGTTCTTCATCAGAAGAAGAATTTGTTGTTTCAAATGATAATCCATCTAGTGAACCTTCACAAGATGTGCCGAGGGAAAGACCTCAAAGGCAACGAAGGGAATGGCTTCGGGATTGGTGGATTGCTACCAAGGAGGTGGAGCGCACCACCGTTGCATTTTTGGAGGAGCCCCAAAATATTAAAGAAGCATTGACATGTGAAAATTCCAAGGAATGGGAATGTGCGATGCAAGAAGAATATGATTCCCTCATGACAAACAACACATGGACCTTGGTACCACTTCTCGTCGATAGGAAACCCATTTCTTGCAAATGGGTGTTCAAAATCAAACAAGGCGCAAATGGGGAGGTGGAACGCTACAAGGTCAGATTAGTGGCAAGAGGTTTTACCCAAACCTATGGAGTGGATTACAACGAAACTTTGCGCCGGTTGCAACGTTTACATCTATTCATTGTATTCTTGCATTGGTGACCTTGGAAGACATGGAAATCCATCAAATGGACGTGAAAATTGCATTTCTCAATGGCAAGCTTGAAGAGGAGATTTACATGGAGCAACTTCAAGGGTTCATGCACCAAGGAGGTGAACATCTCGTGTGTAAGCTTCACAACTCCTTGTATGGTTTGAAACAATCTCCAAGGGCATGGAATCAAAAGTTAGATGTGTTTCTCAAAAGCATTAAATTTATGAAGAGTGAGGCCGATCCTAGTGTGTATGTTGCACAAGTGGGAGATGTGAAGTTTTTCATTGTGGTCTATGTGGATGACCTCATTTTGGTGTGCAACGATTAAAAAAAACTTTTGTAAATCAAAGAGAAATTGAGTCAAAAGTTTGAAATGAAGGACCTCGGGGAGTTGCATTTCTTTTTGGGGATGGAGGTGGAAAGGAATCATGATGAACTCTACGCAGCAACCAAATCAAATACCTCAAGGAAATATTGAAGCGTTTTCAAATGGAGGATTGTAAGCCCATTGGAATTCCATTAGATCCCAAAGTGAAGTTACAAAGGAATGCGAATGGAAATGATGAATCAAAGGGATTTCCATATCAACAAGCGGTTGGGTCCTTAATGTATGCCATGTTGTGCACACAACCCGACTTGGCATACCCAATAAATGTGTTGAATCAACACATGGCAAACCCTAACATGGAGCATTATATGGTCATCAAACAAATCTTTCGATATTTGCAAAATACGTTGCAAATGAAATTACAATTCAGTGCAACAGCATCCAAGGAAGTTCTTAGATATTGTGATGCGGATTGGGGTGGTGATCTTGAAAATAGGAGGTCCACCACAGGGTTTGTTTTCATGATTAGAGGTGAAGCCATTTCTTGGAGTAGCAAATGACAACCTACAATAGCATTGTCCACCACGGAGGTGAAATACATGGTGAACACGCAAGCCACAAAAGAAGCCATATGGATAACAAAATTGATGATGGATTTAAGATACATGGAGAAGAAGAAAATGATGGTGATTCGATGCGACAATCAAGGTGCAATATCATTGACCAAGAATCCCACTCACCCCGCATGAACAAAACACATTGATGTACATCATTTTGCTCGAAAACGAGTTGAAAATGGAGAAGTTCAATTTGAATATTGTCCAATGGAACACATGGTGGCGGATGTCCTTACTAAGGCATTATCAAAAGAATGACATCATATGTTGATAAACATGTTCGGATTAGAAACTTCATAGAGTGGGAATGTTAGAAATACTATTCGTTTCTAATTCCCAATGTTGATGAATGTGTTAAACATTCATCAAAAGGATAAATAGTATTCACATCCTTATAGTAGTTAGGTTAGGGTTTAGAAGTGGAGACTACTTAGGCCTTGGCGACGGTTAGGGTTAGGGTTTGGTGGCAGCTAGGGTTAGGGTTAGGTGGTAGTTAGGGTTAGGGTTTGGTGGTGGCTAGGTTAAAATGGCGACTAGGGTTAGGGTTTGGTGACGGCTAGGTTAGGGTTAAGTGGCGACTACTTTAGGGTTAACATATAGTATATAATGGAGTGGTTTTCAGTTGTCTTTCATTCTTTCTTTTCATGGTTTTGAGTGCATGTAGAACCTTCAAGCCTTGTTAATAGTTGCAAGCCATAGTTTTGTGATTGTAGCATTTGAAGCATACAACCTTTGTGTTTTCTTGTTAGTTAATACGATTGTTCCATTTCATGAACCTTGAATGTTTCATTTCTTGCTTGTTTTCAAGTTGTTTCCAATAAGTGGGACATCTTAAAAGGAGGAAATGTAGACTGAGGAACTACAAGAATTCAGAGGAGGGGCCAAGAAGAGATAAAACCACAAACAATTCAAGAACAAAAATAGGTGGAAACTATTCGAGAACCAGAGGTAGAATTATCAAAGATGCAATCCTTACAAGTAGAACCATAGATTGAGTTAATGAAGGATGCAATTAGAACCGTAGATTCAAAGGTAAGTACAAAACCATTGGTTGATGTACAAGTTGAAATTATAAAAACTATAGTTGAGTAGTTAAAAGCTTAGAAGGTTGCACATTGTTTTCATTTCATTTTTTGTCATTTCATAAGGAGTTCATGGACAAAATCTAGAGTACAAAGGGGGTAATGTTAAAGGGGTAGGTTGATTACATTATTTTGGATGAACAAGGCATTAAAAATAGGGATTGATCATTGGACATTAGAGGTTTTAAAATTTGAATTCTTGTTTAATTTTGAAACATGTTGATGGTGATTTGGGGATTGCCCAAGGATGGGACTTTTGGGGAAAGGATATTTATTTTTAGACACAATTTTGGAGTAAGGAGAGATGTGGGTACTTTGTAGCAGAAATTATATACTCTATTTTTGAGATACCATAGATTTAATTTTGTTATTTGATTTCATTTCAATATAACATGGAATTTTTTGCTATATATTTTTGAAGTTTTTAATAAACAAAAAAAAGTAAACTTTTGCAATGATTTTCATATTCATATTGTTGTGTGAATTTTCTGTAGTATCAAAATATTAAAAAATGAGGTGTAATTTTATTTTTGGATTTTTTACATTGTATCTTGAAATATAGATTCTGGTTATATGAAATGACCATGAATTTGGTGTTTTAATGAATTGCAGAGGTAGGTGTGTGTAAAATCAATGCAAGAATTTGTGAATGTGTGCATATTGTAGTGCAAATCTGTTATTATAATAAGTGTGGAATAGGTCTGCAAAGATTTAATCCACATTTACCAAATAGGAATTTTAAAAAAAAAGGTATTGTCTAAATGAAATAAGAAGGTTGACAAGTGACACATGAAGACAAAATGCCAATGCAACCTATGAGTCTTTCAAGAAAGGAAGACCATCAATATGCACCACCTTTTGAGATAAAGTTTCATCCAAAAAATGCATGAGAAAATTTTGAGAACCCATTGGCACACCCAAAATGCGTAAGCCATTTGTGACCAAAGTGTAGTTTTGGGGAATTTCTATGCCTAAAGAGATCTTTGATGAACTCCAAAGTTTACAGTTTAACACCTTGACCTTAAGCCCAATTAGGGCTAATTGGGTTGAAAGGTGGTCAAAGGCAGGGATAATTTTGTTCATAAAGCCCATGATGTGCGTATCATTTGTTAAGGATGGAAGGACACAATTAGGGGCTTGCACAATGGTCTTTAGGAGTGTTTGATAATGGGTTAGGGCAAATAAAAGACCTCCTAGGGGGTCACCTTCTTTCATGCATAAAGATGATTCAATATTAATGACCTCTTCCTCATGTTGCCCATGTTGGTAGTAAATAGGATAATGAACACCATAAAACAACATGGTAAAAGGGATAATGCTCGCCAAAGGTCCCTCAACATCTTGCAACTCTTTAAAATAATAGTTTGAGGAAATCTATTAAAAATATTTTCAACGTCGATTTGCATCACGACCTAATCAAGATGTAGGTTGAGAAGGGTTCTAATGCCAAAAGGGATGGTCTCACACCTCTAGGGGTTGATATTTCAAAATGATGGGAGGATAAGTGCTCTTGAAATGGCCTTTGAAGTTGTAGGATAATGGAATGACTAATATTAAAGAAATGCTTCATCTACGACAATGGGACAAAAACTTTGAGTGCCCTTTGCTATTGCCAACAATCTGCTAACCCTTAGCACTAGGGCCATCGACCTGAAGATATCACCTGGAGCACTAGTAGCAATAGCCTGAAATAATTTCAAAAACCTTGAGGATGGGTCTTCTAATATGAAACATCCCAAGAAATGTTCATAAATTATCTTAGATGGGTTCCCAAAGACAAATGGAGAACAGTGGTTAGAACTTATGCAAACAAAGTTTTATCCAGGACAAAGGTGTGTTCAAGCTAATAGTAAAAAATAAGTGGAGGGACATGGTCTAAAGGAATAATTGGCATTATGGGCTGAAGAATTTTAATACCATGATTGTATTTTTTGGCTCTATCCAATGTTAGACATCAGTGAAAACAAGTGGTTGAAGAATCATCCAATGAGTGGTGGGAATGAAGAGCACATGAAACATAAGAAGACTCCTTTTGAAAAGAAGACAATTTCTTGCCATAAATTTCCTAAAACGAACAAAAACCTTTCATTGACCTAAACGACTTCCTCGACTATAGTGCAAACATCAATGTGGCAATAAGAGGAGAAAGAACTATTCTGATTCATCCATTAGATTTCAAGCAATTTGATTAAGGGGTAGGCAAAAAACTTGCCTAACCTTGTTCTAGATGGTTCAAAACATCCTATGAAACAATTGAAGGCATGCAAGTGACCTTCAAATAACCCCAAAATGAAATGAAATTAAATCCGAAGCCAACCCCAAGAAGTAAAGGGGATAGAACCAGGGTGTAGCACAAAGGGAACGGACACCTACAAAAACAAAGTAGCTTGGCTAACATGAGAAATGAGGTTAACATGAGGGTGAACATTATTGACATGCCTTGAGAGGGCCCCTAAAGTGTAAAGGTTAGAGCAATGTGGACAATGGCCATCTTGAATTGATAAAGGACACAAATAAGGAGACACACAAAAACAATAGGCTACATCCAAAACACTAGGATGCAAAAACCCAAGCAAACCCTAAATTATTATTATTATTATTTTAAATTTCTTGTCATGAGATATATCAAAAAGGATATACCCAGCCAACACTACAAAGTACGTGCAAAGTACCTGTAACATTAACACTATTGATAGTGAAATCAACCACATATGCAGTTAGTATTTTATATCTTCCTCTCCAGGGAAAAGAAAGACATAATGACTGATAACCCCAACGATGAAGAAATCAACCACATATGTGGCTAGTATCTTATATCTTACTCTCCAGGGAAAGAGAAAGACATAATGATTGATAACCCTAACGATGAAAAATTCAACCACATATGTGGTTAGTATCTTATATTTTCCTTTCTAGGGAAAGAAAAAGACATAATGACTGATAACCCCAAGTATGAAGATATAAAGAATGACAACACAAAAGGGTTGAAAGGCTAAATGGTGCAAGTGCAAGTTGACTCATTCATTGGACTTAGAGAACCGGCACTTTCAAATGACAACCTTCTTTCAAAAGAGCAAGTCCTAAGACCTAAAATTGTACCACTTCCACCCAACAAACCTTTTTTCACCAAATGCCCTTAGTTTCGGGATATATGGACAAAAGCTTCATCCCAACAAATTATGTTTCCTGACTCAAGGCTTCATGCAAAGATTCTTATACCCAATTTTAGAATTTCATTCAGCACATGCAAGAACTATTTTGTTTGTCAACCCAAAAATCCCTTTATGGAGATACTAGTAAATATTTCTTACAAGTATATCTATTTGTTGTTTTACATTTTAAAAATTCCAATTTCTCAACATTAATTAACAATATATTCTCAAAACAATTGCAATAGTACAATCTCAAGCATATGTCCATTGAACAAGGACATCACCAAATTTCAATTGCTTTTCATTGGCATGCAATCATTACAATATATCATGTGCAACTATGACAACATCAATCTAATGGAAAAAGACCCTAAATGCTGGTGCACCTTGGCTGTGGATGAACCACAACTCAGCAATCAACTTTTCACCTTAGTAATATATCCTATAAATCCCCTCCTTTGCCTTCCCTGGCCTAGGTAACTTCTGGCTAAGGTGAACCAGCACATGCACCATAACTTCAGCTTCTTGAGTTCAGTTTCTTAGGATGCTTTTCCATGTTACTTGCTCACCCACAAATTTTTAGTCAAATTGTGGGTCAAAATAGAATGTTGGGGGTTTCCATGTGAGAAAGGTGACCCATTCATTCATTCCCTTACCCTAAGGTTAGTTTCATCATTAAATAATCCTCAAAGTAGTGAAATGAAAATTTGTGAAAATATGAAGTTGACATGTTGAAAATCATCATAATTATATCATAGGTGACATTCTAAATAATTTCACTACTCATATGACAATATTATAATACCTGATGGAAAAAATATAATTTCAAAATTTTTAAACAAATTCATTTTTTGAAAAAAAAATTACTTGTTTTCTCAATGTGGGAACTAACCCTTGGCTATGGTATTATCAAGATTCTCCATCTGGACTCTCACAATTTCACTAGATTTGAAAAATTGAAAAAAAAATTTCATTTGCGGGCCACTAAACAATGCAACAATAAATAATAATAGATTTTCACCTCACTAGTTAATCCAACAAATAGATGTTAACAATGTTTGTCTCAAATTTGATCCCAACCACTAGGATAGAAAAAGTTCAAAATTGATAATTTAGTCCAAAATTAACTAATCACATGTCAATGTAGGATAATGTCTATAGATAATTGAAGGTTTTTAGAGCATGCACCCCTATAGATGTTGGCTTTGGGTTTTCAACATCTTCATATTTGTAACTTGGTCTTGGATGTGAAACAGTTAGTGATCATGTATTCCTTGGTGATTGAGAATAAGGAATGAAGAATATTGGAAAGTCTTTGGTGATAGGTATGCAATTGTTGATGGGCAATTTTACCTTTTGCCCTTGAAAACATGATTCTAATTCTCTCATCGAATCAACTTGGTTATCAAAAAAAAACATTTAACAAAATAATTGATTCTCAAATTGGTTATCACCAAATGTCATATCAATTGTTTCTCATTGTGAAAACCAGTTTGAAATTAATTTGAGAACCATGGGTCTTAATGAAAACCACCCAACATTAATCAACACTTCACAAATAAAGAAATATGTAGGTAGGCTTAAGTAGCTAAACATAGGTAGGTTGATAGGCCTAGGCTAAATAGGTAGGTAATTTGGGATAACCCCATTTTATTTCTTGTTTAAAATTAGGGCTAAACCTCTTTTATTACTTCATCTCAAATGTCAATTGTTTAAAAATATTCTAATGCACATACTTATATACTTTACAAAGTTGAAAGGTAGGACAAACAATATAAGATTATCAATTTAGTTGCATCCTAGTTATAACCCTAGTAGCTAAATGTTATATTGACATATTAACTAGTCTACCTACTAGTTATACTAACTATTATAGGTAATAATAGTTAATAAATAATAATAATAATATTATTATTATCATGAGACCTAGCTAACTACATAAGCCTAGATATACTAACTTTTATATTTATATATAATATACTAATTTAAGTATGTATATATTAGTTTAGGCCATTATTTTTATGACATGCATTCATTTTTTACACTATGAATTTCATGTTAATTACACACACAATCATGTAACCCAACAAATATATGGTGCTAATTTTGTATTTGCAAGCATAACTAAATTAGTTATAAACAACAACTAGTTGCACACAATCACATAATGATTGATTGCATGTGATAAAATTTCTTTTAGTGAATCAAGCTTTGCACGGTCCCCAAATAGATATGTTGAACATTTTCCTTTGGACTGCATATATAAAGTTACAAGAATAAAATCTAAGGCAAAAGACATGGGATAAAGTAAGGAGGTATGGGAAACATGTTGAGAACCCATTGAAAATTTGGGAACAAAATGAAAACTTCATGGAGATTGCATTGGGAATAACCAGTTCTATCATGAGAGGTTCTGTCCTAAAATAATGTTTTACATGAAATCAAGTTAATGGGTTTAAAGTTCATTGACTTTAAAAAGAGTGGTCAAGCAAAAAAATGTGACAAAACTGCATGAAATTGACTTTGAATACAAATTGAACTCAATTCAAAGGGGTTTTGGTCCTTCAAAAAAACTAAGTTCTTTTTATAGATGATTTAGCATACCGTACTTTGGAGGGCCTTGGCCCACCTCTCTTCCCCCATAGAAACAACCAAACCTCCCCCTTCCCCATGGTAACCCCCTTGAAAAGTGAAAAAGAAATCCTTATCCCACCCAAGAAACTACTCCTTGGAAGAAAGGAAAAGGAAAACCCCAACCCCCTACTCTTAAAAGCCCTTTCAAAGAAGGGAAAAAACTAAATACCCAACCAATTCCCTCATATCTCTGTAAATTTCCTTACAATTTATCCCACTCCGCCTCAACCACCTTTTTTATGAAAAAAAAACTTACACCTAGACCTGCAACTTTATCAATTAAGTCTATTTTTTATTCTATTCCCCCTCTACCTTAAAAGGAGTTCCCACAATGCCTCTGTAAGTTGTAAGACAAAACCAACAAAGTGGGAACACATAAAAAACAACACAAATCCAACACCCCCACACTCCTCAAAAGAAAAAGACATGGACCCCTTGGGTGCATGTTGGCTATAAGAAGTTTTTTTGTCTACCAGTGTTCTTTGCCATTTTGGCCTAGGCTAATGGCATGTCCATGAAAGTTGGGTTTGATTCTCACAGTTGGTGTCCCTGCCATTAGCCTAGGCCCAAAATGGTAAATAACAAAAATAGGCATAGAAATTCTTGGTGGCCAATAAGGTGAGCCATCATGCACCAAGGGGCCAATTTTTTTTCCTTTGGGGATTGTAGGCAATGTTGGGTCTTCAGAATTTTTGTTGTTTCCATAAATTCTAAATGTGTTCTCATCACGTTCACACTGGTTTCCCAACATGTTCCTCAATTTTTTGGTAGTAACACCTCGTTTTATTCCATATCCTTTGCAGCAACTTCTATATGCTTTGCCATAAATTTTAGGGTTGTAGCCTATATGAGCAACTCAAAATGAGAAGAATACAATATATATATTTTAGGACTATCCAAAGCTTTGATTTTTATTTATTTTATGTACCAATCAAAAATGCCCATCACATTGAAAAAGATAGAACTTTGGGGGTTCCAACTCCCTACAAACATGTATGACACATGCGCATAAGTTGATTTTTTTTTGTGTTTCAAATTTCATGTACAGAAACAAGACATCTAAACAAATATCATCCCAATCTTATATATCAGGGAACGACAAACGAGAATCCAACTTTTAATATGCATCATACTTGCTGGGTTGTTTTCACACAAAACTTTTTTTTTGGTCCCATGTCTTAAAGACCAAAATGACCAATGAAAAAAAATCGAACACATCCCAAAAATTGATCATTTAAATTTTGGACATGTCCATGGACACAACCACAAAAAAATGACATGTAGAACCTCAAATTATTTTTTAATCATCCATCAATAAAAATATGAATATTGCTCCAGTAATAGATTATCTTAAGAAGGTGTCCTACTAGACACAGGTGGATTGTGTTTTTTTTAAAACTTTATAAAATTTAAGGTTGTTTAATTTTAGCAGTTTTTTTTTAAAAGCATGAATTAGGGCAATTTGCATCATGTTGTCACTCATTAGTATATTTAAGTTTTACATCTTCTATTTACATTTTTGTTCTTGGATGCTTTTGAAAATTTGAAAATTTTAATTTATTTACATTTGATTAATCATGCACATTTACAATATGGTTTGCAAGAATATTCAATACATGCAAAGATGTCAATAATATGAGTTTACATCATTTGTCATTTGATGTTCTCAATGTGATAAAAAAATGATAGATCTCAAATAAGTTGTGTATCAATCGTTATATATTTGAATAAAATGCCTAATGTTTTGCGAACACATTGTTATATTTTTTTCCATGTCCCAATATGGAAGTTTTTCAAACAGGCCTGTCTCAGGGACTTGAATTTTTCAGGCCGCGCATCCCAAAATCGAAGTAGGTGCTGGTGTAAAAACAACACCACTCCTTGCCCCTCTCATTATCCTAGGCAGAAAATGATAAAGAAGAGAAGGAGGGATACAAATCATTGGCAGCCAACGAGGTGAGCCAGCAAGCCAATCAAAGATGCACAGCACAAAAGGAAAAATAATTGAACTTTGGGGTTCCCCACCACTAGTAATATGAGACACGAAACTACCATACATAAAAAGCCAGATAAACTGGATAATAAAATTTTTTAAGAAAATCTTTGAGAATGCTCCACAATTAATAACAAAGTAAAGCAATTATTTACCCAATAAATAAGTACCCCTAGTTTAGTTTATAATGGGGGTATTAGCCAAGGCCAACACTGGTGATGAACAGTTGTGGAAATAGAAATTTCATGCAGCCAATGGGAGGGCTCAGCATGCACTAAAAGTGCCTTGATTTTTTTCTTTTTAAGTTTTGGGTGGGGAGGATTTTTTTCATTTTTTCATTGTTGTTGGAAATTTTTTTACTGTGTTTTAATTTGAACTTTGGTGGTTTTTGGAATTTGTCGAAAACCAATGTATTTTGTGGCATTGCTACAATCGGAAATCAATCATTGTTGGGGTCTGCATCACGACATCTAGTTACGTCGTGCTGGCAAAGTTTGGCAAGTTTCCCCTAGAAATATTTTAGTGGCAACAGATCATGCGCTTTCTCTCACGTGTCAGTTCTGAGGTAGATTCAGATCGCATGCTCAAGTTAGCTTATGATGTACAGCTGTAGTTGCTTACAGCTAGGCGAAAAATCTTACTCGGGAACCATAGTGCTGTGGGTAGAAAGAGCCGATTGCCTGTTTGTTGGCTAGCACAAGTAGATGAACGACTGTAGACGTACAATTTGTGCATCGATAACGATTAACTGTCATCATGTGCTCACCTCAAGTAGTTGGCTGAAAGACAATACATTGTACACCATTATACACCATCAAATGGCTGCAACTGACTCCAACAGGGTGACAACCTATCTGGGGTTGAATAGCTCAGCACAATATAGGTACAAAGAATACCTCTCCAGGGTAGACAATGCACAGCTTAGGAGAAGCTTGGCACGTTTTCGTTGTGCGAATCACAAGCTGCAGATTGAGCTAAGAAGGCAAATCAAGCCAATGAAGGTGCCGGTGTAGCAGCGTTACTGCAAATTATGCAACTTGGGTGCGATTGAGGATGAGGACCACTTCTTGTTGGTTTGCCCTGCCTATCAAAGTGTCCGAAAGAGGTTTAGAAGTTCATTGCCACTAACTGCCATCACACCTTTGGCTGAATTGCTGAGCTGTCAGCAGCAAGGCATCCTTGCTAGATTCTTAGTGCAATGTCAGACGGTTAGATCTGAATTGCTTCATCAGACTTAACGTCAATTGGGCTCTGGCCCGGGCGCTGTTTGGCCCACTTAATGACGCTAAATTGTAAGTAAGTTGAAAGGCCTTGGTACTAACTT
>Ga0209611_10002320_pt1 | contig 33361 bp, 23 predicted proteins | sample S1TSphgellanicum_3_FD_187693 | JGI IMG/M metagenome (GOLD analysis project Ga0209611, IMG submission 187693) | Host-associated microbial communities from peat moss isolated from Minnesota, USA - S1T2_Fc - Sphagnum magellanicum MG (SPAdes) (version 2) | ecosystem: Host-associated > Plants > Peat...
TGCATGAAACCACACAAAGTGGTTATAACTCATTCTGGATCCCTTTGGTGTTGGGACAAGCCATGGGCAACACAGACACACAAGACTCACCACGGCCCGGACCTTGGGGGAAGCCACCACCTTCCCCCTTATAGTATACTCTGTGACTCGCCACGGGGGTGGCATCCAAATGGCCATTTTGTCCCGAGACTCCCGCGTGGGAGTCCCGAAATCGCGCATTTTCGGGATTCTCGCGACTTTGAAGCTTCATAACTTTCGGAGCAGACCTGCGATCGACTCACCGTCTAAAGCAAAGTTGTAGGTCTCGTCGAGACCTTTCAACGGGTATGTCGCAAGTTTTCTGCAGCCAAGTATTTTGGGTCGATTCCCGACTTTTAGTGGTCGGGAATCAAAACTGGCGAAATCCCGGGAGTTCGACTCCCGGGCCTTCTTTTGGCCATAACTTGTGTTTCAGATGTTCAAATGAGCAATGCGAACCCATTTTGGACATATACACTTCAAGACCTTTTCATTGATATAAAGAGCGCAACCAGCCATGGAGTTTTGACCCCTCAAAACGCTCTCTGAAGTTTCGGGAGTCCTTTTGGGACTCCAACTCTCATCAACTCCCAACATGGGAGTTCACTTGGGAATGTGAAGGTTCACTCCCTCACACTCTTTGCACTCCCGGGAGCTTGTGATATGACTCCCGGGTCTACTTATAGGCCCGCAACCTTGCAACCCCCTTGCCTTGGTCGCGAGCCAAGGCTAGGGTTGCGACAAATATGGTGAATTGCAAATGGTCATTGGAACTCAAAAAATGAGTTGCAAGGCTAGTTGCAAAACACCTTTTTTCTCATAATGTTATGAAAGTATGGTTTAATTTTGACCATTCAAAAGTCCCTAATTAAAGTTTGATTATGATTTTTGAGGGAAGACTTCCACATAAAAGTTTATTACACTATTGCAATTCATGGTTTTTTCAACTGGATTTTCTAATAAAAAAATACCCAAAAGTGATAGATGTTAAAAAATCACCTTGTCAATTTGGACAAGTTGTTTTGGTCATCTCTAGTGCGATTGGGCAACCAAATTAGACCTTGTCATTTTAATTAATAAAGTGACTAACAAAATGATTAATTATTTGACTAATAGATAGTGGACCATTTGGTTGGATCAATGTTATACCTAAATTAAAATAATTTCTTAGATTATTATTTTAAAAATTAATACGTAGGTAAGATGTAAATAAGTTTAAATAGATTAAAAAAAGTCATTTAGGTAGGTAGGTAGGTGGTAGCCTAGCCTAGCCTAGCCTATTTAACTTCACCAAACTACTTTAGTCTAATCTACCTACCCTAACTTTCTAAGCATGCACATAGATTTTAAGTATAAGGAATTGAACCCCAAACCTTCACAATGATAAACCAAGTTTTTACTAATGGACTACACCATCAAAGGTGTTCAACTTCATCAAATTTTTTATTTCACATGTTTATTTCACATTATTAAACATAATGGCTAAACCTAGGTGACAACTAATGACTAAATTCAATGATTTAAAGTAATAGCTAAACCTAGTGGTTAAACTCAATGACTCAAAGTTATAGCTAAACCTAGTGATTAAACTCAATGATTTAAAGTAATGGTTAAATTCACTGACTTAAAGTAATGACTAAACCTAGTGGCTAAACTTAATGATTTAAAATGATGATTAAACCTAGTGATTTAAATTAATGGTTAAATCTAGTGATTAAACTCAATGATTTAAACTAATGGCTAAACCTAGTGGTTAAACTTAGTGGCTAAACTTGATGATTTAAACTAATGGCTAAACTTAATGATTTAAACTAATGATTAAACTTAGTGATTTAAACTCATGGTTAAACCTTGATTAAATATAATAATTGAACATATTGACTAAATCTAATTGATAAACTTAGTGGTTAAATTTCACATCGAAAAATAGTTGATAAACCTAATGGCTAAACTTAATGGTTAAATGTACTTCATGGTTAAACATACGTTAATAATGGCTAAACATAATGATTAAACCTTAGTTAAACATAGTGGTTAAACATAAGTTAAACCTAATGGGTAAACATAATGGTTAAACCTAAATTAAACCTAGTGGGTAACTCTAGTGATTAAACATAATGGCTAAACCTAGGTTATACCTAATGGTCAAATATAATGGTTGAACTTAAGTTAAACCTAGGGCCAAATTTAGTGGCTAAACATAATGGTTAAACTTTGTGGCTAAACTTAATGGCTAAATTTTAACTAAAATTTGGGTAAACCTAATGGTTGAGCTTAATGGCTAAACCTAATGGTTTCACCTACTAGTTAAAATTAAGTAGGTAAATGGGTGGATAGGGAAATAGATAATATGTAGGTAGGTCGTACAAAGGTGAAAAATATAGGTAGGTATGTAAGTAGGTAGGTGAAAAGGTATAGGTAGATAGGTAGTTAAGAGGGTAAGTAAATAATAGGTGGATGAGTGGGTGGGTGGGTGGGTAATAGGAACCAAAAAGTCGAAAGACTGAAAGCCATTAAGTAAGTAAGTAATTAAATAAATTGGTGGATGAATAGGTAGGAAGTAAATACATAAGGTAATAGAACATGTCGTATTTGATTAAAGACTATTAATTATTTTGATTAAATTTTCAATTTGACTAAAGACCATTGGTTATTTTTACTAAAAATCATTGGCCATTTTGAATAAATGTTCAACTTGACTTATAAAAACCATTGGCCATTTTGACTAAGGTTGTACAATTTGACTATGTGTATCTAATCAAATAAATCATTATATTCAAGTTGATTAGTACATTCATTACATGATAAGAAAACAATGAACCCAACTCAATTATAAAAAGATGAAAATTTCTCCTTCATTTTTTCTATGTCACACCATTCAATCTTTTGTTTCACATTCTTCTCTAATGAATCTTTCTCCTTAATCCACCATGATCCAATCCTTTTCCACCAAAAAGTTTAAGAACATCACCCCAATGATCCTTGATTTGTTTTAATTTTTAATCTCCAAAATGGCATTTCCAATTATGAAACACTTATCCTCTCTTATTACTCTATTTATTGTTCAATTTTTCCTAAAGATTTAAAACCAAAAATTTTACTACATGATAACATCAATTTAATTAAGTGTTGATAAGAACATTAACTTTGAAAAGTGAAGGTGAGAGCTTGAAAACCCTCAAGCAAAGTGCTCGGAATGAGGGCACACAAGTTCATTCAAGAAAAATAAGTTGGAAGGTCAAGTTGTGCGAGAAGATGGTCCACGGAAGGATGAAGTGGATAGGAAAATGAAACAATGTCAACCAACAAAAATGGACCTTGGGAGTTGAATTTTAAAAAAAAACTCCTAAAGGTTTTATCAAGTGAGATTGAGGTAGCAATGTGTGTGAATTAAATGGCATGGTTTTGAGTGGAGAAATAAGTTTTGTATGCATATAATTGCAAACCATGTCCTCAAGGATAAAACGAGTTTGAGCCATAGAAGCTTGGTTCAAGACTATTTATTGGTTTGTGTAATAGCCTTCACTTGGCAAGGTGGCCAAGGTTGTCAAATGGAACCTAGACATAGATTCAAAACGAAGCTTCAATTCAAAAGGTTGAAAAGCCCAATGGGGGACTATGGAGTGAGAAAGTTGTCACAAATGATGATGCAAATGAGTACGTAAGATGCTTCAAATTATTCCTTTGTTGGAACCAAAAGAGAACCAACATAAATAAAAACAAAGTCGGGGAATACTTAATCCCAAAGTGACTTATTGAGACGAGTGCAAGCAAGTGTCAACAACATCAATGAGGACATTGACCCTTTTCAAGTGAGGGTGAGTGACATGCAATTATGTGCAACCCCACTTGGTTCAAACATGGTGAGACCCATCTTGGGACCACCATGGTGGCATGAAAGTAAAAAGCTAATGGACTATCTCCCCAATTTGCCTTATGGATCAACTGGTGAGGTTTTGGGATTGGGATTGGGGACAACTGTGGGTTTGTCTTTAAACTGTGGGGCATCATAAGAGAAGGGCAATGGGGCCTCTCCCTAAGGTGGCCTAAGACCTAGACAAGCCTGAATCCCACCTGGTATCTCCCTCTTCTCAAACAATATTATAAATTGTATCTTATGTTTAGGTAGAAAAATCATATCATGAGGACTACTTGAGGACCCCATCCATCACTGCAACAGCAGTACATTGTTGGGTTGTTGCAACAAACCTCCTGAGTACAAGTTACCTAACCACTAGATAGATACTTTTGTACCAGAGTATTTTTAGTCATATAGGTATATACATATGATGTGATGAGCTTTGTATGTTCCTTTAGAGCACCTCCATGGGCAGCCATACAATTGGCTTGTAAATTATATAATTTCGGATCGAGTTCATGCTTCAAATAATAAGGTGCAAAGTTTGAATTTTGGACATCCAAATATGTGAAAGGTAGATAGATTGCTCTTCCAAAGGTGAGTAAATGTTAAAGAAGTATAATAATTGACATTAATCGACCAAATATCTTCAGTGTACATTGTCCAATATTTCCTATAGGTGGGGACGGGGAAAAATGACTTGCACAATATTGAGGGCCTCTTACATCATTTTTTTGGGTTTTAAAGATTCTATAGAAATGGAATAATTTGTTACAAATGCTGCCTTTTGGATCTCCCCTTGGTTGGCAAAGTTGCTCTATGGAAATGATATTATTGCATGGAATTTCACCAACTTCTACATCTCAAGAACTCGACCCAAGAACTTGACCCAACGCCTAAACTTTCAAAAAAAGTCTAGAACTTTAACAACACCCAATTGAGAGGGTTACAATGGGCTGGTACTTGACCCAAGCACATCTCTTGTATGTAATGCACCATTGTCTAGAATTTTGGGTTTTAAGGTTTAGGGGTACATGTGCATAATGTGTCTCTAAACAATATGAGTTTTCTTCAATAATGTAACTAGTTTTGGGGTTATTTTGGTGCAAGGTTGTCCCATTTATTCCCATTGACCAAGAGCACTCGGAGCATACAAACTTATTACATTACCAAGGAGCACGAAGTCATGTGCCACAACCTTTTGTCTGTTAGTATGAGGAGGAGGAGGTTGCTAAGGTTGGAAATGTATACAAAAGTATTAGGGTTCTTGCTTCCCTTGATAAAAATCAGAGAAACATGTGTTAAAAACCTCGATGCGCGTTTGTCATGTCTTTTGCATGGGCTGCATGGGCCACATGCAAAAGACATGCACCGTTTTAAGTACTAGGTACCTAGTTCAATAAGGCAACTCTTCAAAACAAATAGAGACTTTCATTCTAACAAACTTATTGGCCACATAGGTTTTTTTTAAATTTAAATTTTATTTTAAATAAATAAAATTTATTTAATTTTTAATAATTTTTAAAAATTAAATTAAATTAAAATTTTACACCTAGGCACAAGCCTATGAGGCTAGCATGTACCCACCCTCTTATAAAGAGCTATTAACCCCAACCGAAAATGGCGATGAAATGATTTTAGGAATAAAATTTTCATGCAGCCAATGAGATGGCTCAACATGCAATGAGGAGGGTCCATCTTTTATTCCTTTATGGGTGAGAGGGGGGGGGTGAGGGGGAGGGTGTGACATTTGATTTTATAATTTTTTGGTCCTACCACCATGTTCCCAATGTGTTCACCACAAGTTCCCAAAGTGTTTCCAATAGCACCATACTTTGTCCCATAATTTTTGCCCATAGTTGAACTTACATAACCTATAAAGGTGGGCCGAAGAGAAGCACATCTATACTTCTAATTTGTGAGCACCCAATGTTTCAATTTTTGTGTGTGATGAGCCAATGAAAGTGACTCCTTGCAACCAACCCAAAAAAAAAAAGAAAAAAAGAAAAGAAAAATAAAAAAACTACTTGTGTATGGTTTCTACACTAAAGCTACATGTAGCTAGCCCATTTGTGTATACCTATAGACATGGTTAAAGAGGAGTAGCCAAAAGGGATGCATGTGTATGGATGAATTCATTGTGTTTCATACCATTTCTTCACATGTGGAGACACGAGTAGCCCATTCTCCCTCAAAAGTTGGTTTGCATGTACATGAACCTGAATGTATAGCCAAATGGGTCCCAATTTTCTCTCATATAGAGAGGTAGGTAGGTACCTATCTTATTTTCTTGCAACAGAAATCAGGGAGAACCTTGAGTAAGTACTTCCTCCATCTCACAAGGATTTTGTAATCTCAAGGACATACCCAAATTAAAAATAAGAATAAAAATAAAAATAAGAAAAAACACCCACCAAGGGAACAAGAGAAATTTTAACTCCTAACATGTTTCTGTGTCCCATTCAGCCTTTTTTTTCTTGTTTTTTCTATGTAATCTGGTTATTAATTATTACCCTCCAACATAGATCTCTACATAACTCCAACATCAAGCTTTGTTGAGTAAAATGATTTTATATTGATATCCTACTTTTTTTTTTTTCTTTTCCAATTTTTTTATGTAGTCACATTGATGGTCATTCAAAGGAGGGTTTAGCCAAATTTGGCTATATAAAATACATGAAAGTAGAAAAGTTGAAGTATCCTACTATAATTTGGCTACCTTGATGAAACCCATTGTACAAATCTGGCTAATTTCAGAATTTTTTTCCTCAACATCTGGAAAATTTGGGCCATTTTTTCAATAAAAATAAAAATCCTTTGTGTTGGTTGAAATCAATTTTGTTTTGGTCACCAACTGGTGAAAATTCCCACAAGAACAACACTGCCACCAGATCTGTAAGTCAATTTCACCATGACTAGGCTACTTGTTTTTTTTCCAATTGTGAAGTTTAGGAATCTTGCTACATGTTGGCAACATGCTAGCACTTATTGTCTAAATATGATGACATGGGCCCATTTTTCCTCATAATGTGGTGACAAGGGCCCAATTTTTCAAAAAAAGAAAAACCCCCCTTTAGCATTTGCAACCCCTTTTTTTTTGGGTCAATATGATGTGAAATTTCACCAAAAAAGAAAATCTCTAGTTCCTATTGATGTGGATGCCATTTACAATGACATTCTAGATGGTGTTTTGCCCATGAAGAATACACAACAAGTGTGGATGGGTGCACAAGATTGTAGTCTTGCATTTATGCAAGTGTTGTTGGAAACATGTTCACTTCTAGGCTTTCAGATGTTAGATTTCACAACTAGCATAGGTTTACTCATTGATTTTTTTGGGGGGGTTCTTTGATTAATGTATATTGATGTTCAAAGGTTTACAATTGGAATGTAACACCATGTGTAGTTCCATACTATTGTAGGTTCAACTTTCATATTTTGATTTGTGTTCTTCGTCATTTTGGATACTAAACATTCATTTTCATCTTTGATGATTGAATCATGGGATTGTGCAATCTATCATGGATAATTTGCTCCCTAGTCCACCATTATCCTTTCTCTTCTTGAACATTTTGAGCAAGTGGCTATAAATTCTATTCAATAAGAGGATAATGAAGATTATGATGATTTTATGTTATATAGAGATAGAGATTTTCCATTGTGGAAGGGTGTTGAAACTTGTATGGACATAGATGTTATTGTGAGCTTTTCAATGAGGAAGAGTCTTTTGATGATGTAGAGGACTAATGTGTTCCATTTATTAGCCACATACACAAACTTGTTTTGGTATTCCGACATTAAAGCAAACCCATGGCATGGCAATCTTGGATGTGATGTTGGATTTGAATTTGGTGTGTTTTTGCAAGTGAATGCCTTGCCTTTTCTAATGACATGAATAACTTTTGTTCCATATCTCCAATTTGGTTTTGATTCATCTAGGAAACATGACAAGTTATGTACTTTTCTTCCAAGGTTACTATGTTGTGTCAAAAGTATCCCTGAATGAGTTGTATAACTCCAATAAATTAGTTTGCAATTTTCTATATAAGGTTGCACTATATGTGGCAACCTTTCATATAATTCCTCTAAGTTACGGAAAAATTGAAGTAGACTCCTTTATATAAGTACTTTCAAATTTTGTGTATAGAAATTGCTTGATTCACTTCCCATTTGCACATTTTTTTGCCCCCCTCAAATCCTTTGTGGTCATTAAAGAAATCCATAAAGTCTAACCATGGGACTTTACATATAACTTTAATGTTTCAAATTGGTTTTCTAGTTGACAATTTGCACAATTGAAAACATCAAGTGTCCATATGGAATGTATTTGAATTCTAAGTACATTTCCTTCAATTTACGGACATAAATTTCATCCATGTTTTTTCTTAATCATTTAAAAATTTCATCCAAAACATTAAATTGCATTCATCCATATGAAATTTCATCTATGAACATATTCCTCGATGTAGATGAATCATATTCACATGATGCTCCAAGCTTAGCCTTTGAGCACCATGCTCCAACTCCAAGCTCATGCAGAAGCCATCTGGGATTCATGAGTTTCAAATACTGAATATGAGCATTTAGTGCACAAAATTGAAAACATTTGTTGAATAGTAATGGTGATAACGAAAGCAAATTTAAAACTTTAAATGGAAACTTGTTTTACCACCAACATTCGGAGAAAAAGGGGGTTTCAAGCTCCATTTAATGTCAGTTTCTTGTTTGCTTAAATGTTTTTATAAAAAATAATAATTTTAATATCATTTACCTCATCAACTGATATGGTGATGTGATAAATTATCTTACGTAATATTAATATTCAGCACTTTTTTTTTCTGAATATTTATTTATTGTAGAAAATGAGGTTCGACATTTTCAAATTAAATTTCCCAATCTTTCAACAATAGAAATTGGTATGATGCAAAGTACACCTTGTATTATTGTGTATTTGCAATAGTAAATCCAATGGAGTTAAATGTTCAAATTTTGAGAGGCCTCGCTACAAAAGGTGAAGGTACCAAAGTGGGTCCTGGTTCACCCCGGGGCCGGGGTTGGGAGTTGGGTTTTAACTTCAGCTGGTCAAAAGTCATTTGACCCCAAAAGGGCTGAATTAAAAAAAAAAAAGAGCTTAAAAATTGAAAGAAAGAAATTCATTTCCCTCTGGTTCCCAATGTGTTCCCATTATGTTCCTTTTAAGTTCCCAAAGGGTTCCCATCAGGTTCTCAATATGTTTCCCAAGTTCCCAATGTGTTCCCCAACATGTTCTCCATAGCAGCTCACTTTTTAATATGGAGTCAGGCCTATCACTTTTGATCGGCTTTGCAAGCTGCAATTCTGATCGGTTTGTTCATAACTTTTTTTTGGCTACCATCCGGAGATGAGGGCTGGCCCCTCATTTCGTCTGTCGGCTGGGATTGGGATTGGTCTCATGTCTGTTTCTCTTGTGTGATGAATTGCCTTTCATAGTTATCAAAAAAGAAAAAAGAAAAAGAAAAAAAAGGTTGGCATACATGGCATTTTACATGGGACTAGAGAGACATATGTAGAAATCTGGTGACTTTAGATTTTATTCTTGGAATTTGGCAAATTTGGGCTATTTAAAAAGCAAAAAAAAATCCTTTGTCAGGGTTGAAAATAAGTAAATAAATAAGTAAATAAATAAATAAATAAATGTGTTGTGGGGGGATCACCAAAATAACCACAAAAAGAGGCCAAAACTGAGGAAATTTTTAAAAAAAAAATCACCAGATTTCTATAGGTGTTTGGTTTTTTTCAACATGTAGCTAAAAATATTAAAAGGGTGATTAAAGAATTGTAGTTGGCATATAGTCAGATTTGACTAAATCTTCGTAGGGTTCAATCAATCGCCAGTTTTTCTGCATCTTTCTATGGATGATTGCCACTTTCACTACAAACAAAAACAAATTCCTGACAGAAAAAAAACATGGTCGGTCGTGTTGGTTGACTTGGGTTACCAAGTTGAGTATGTACGAGTTGCTGCTGCTGGTGTGTTTAAACCAGAGGTTCAGGTTCTTGTGACCCAGACCTGACCCGGAGCCGGAATTGGCTCCTCTCTCTAGACGGAACCAGGACTAGGACCAGGCCGGTGTTGGGCGGGTATTTGATTTTTAATGGGATCAACTGGGTCCGGCCATTAGGGGATAGGTTTTTTTTTTAATATGATTATTTGTTGTAATTGACTTGGAAGTTAAAATAATATTAATAACAGTAATATTAAAATAATATTAATATTAATAAGATTTCACACAATATTAATAACATTCATGTTCAATACTTGTTGGTATTGGTTTCCTCATTATTTATATTTATATCGTTATCTAAAAAATCATAAATGCAATTATCCTCATGCCATAACAACATGGTAATTTGATGATTTGTCTAAAGATCTATATACCATTCGTTCTAGTATTAGAAAATTTTAAAATATTTTTGTACCATTACCATACATGAAAAACTATATATCGTAATATAGAGGTGGCATCATCGGCACATGATTGTCGAATAATTAGTTAATTTTGAAGATTTTATTTCTAAAATAGAGTAATCCTCAAATATTTCAAAATAGTCTTCATTTTCCTTGAGGAAAAAAAAAATTCTGAAAATTTTAGCATTTCTGAAAATAATACAATTTGTGTCAAAAAAAACTATGCCAAGGTCCTAGAGTACTTACCCAATGACATCAAAACCATGCAATTGGCCACAATATAATACCTTTTCCACCCATTCTGTTAGCACAAAAAAAATAAAATTACAACAAGGGGTGTGTCACACTATGTATGGCCTTGCTATTTACATTAAAAAGTTATCTTAAGGCAAACAAAGAATTATGGAAAATTCAAACATTTCACCATGCAAAAATATAAAAATTTTCAAAAAAAAATCCCTCTAAAAGAAACCAAAATCCCTCAAGATATCATAACTTTACTCTCTAAAAAAGCAAAAGTAATTTTTTTTTTGGGGGGGCCATGATGCTTTTATGTTGCATAAGCCGTTGGAGCAATTTGTTCCCAACATAAGTGCCCTTCGACTCCACCTCGGGGGCACTTAGTTTGGGAACTCCCCACTCCGAGGGTGTTATATAGCCCTACTACACAAAATCATCCCCCCCCACCCTCCCCCCCCAAAGCTGAATTTTCCTCCAAATGTTTTCCTTTGAATTTGGGCTAAATAATGGATTGGATTTTTCCCTTACCTACGTTACCTATTTATTTATTAAAGCCAAGAAGGCGTTCATGGCCACGGCATTCATCATATGGCTCACCGACTATCTACCTACCCACCCACCTACTTACTCACCTACTATCTACCTACTCACCTACTTAGTTCTTAGTTCTCACATGCTTACCTACCTACTACCTACCTCCTACCTACTTGGCTGTTTGTGTTTGTGTTTTGCTCTTGTGAGCTTTGCCCTCGCTGCACTCACAACTCCACAGGAATGAATTTCTGTCTCGAGAGAGAGAAAGAGAGCGAGCGAAGCACCGAGAGAGAGAGAGAAAGAGAGAGAGAGACGACGCAAAGACACAGAGAGAAAAATAGAGAATGAGACAGAGAGCAAAACAGAGAATGAAATTCCACAGAGAGAGAGCGAGCGAGAGGGACAGGGACACAGACGAGACAGAGAGAAAAACAGACAGAAGAGAGTAGTAGGCAAAGCAGATTCGGATACTGCTTAGCTCGCTACAATTGCAAAGAGGTGGGCCCCTTTGTCTTGCTTCATGGCTTTCTTTCTGTATGTATCATGCATTCTTTTGTCATTCTTCTTCTCCTTTTTCTCTCGCTCTTTGGAGTACCTTTCTTTTGGTTTGCATCTTTGTGTTTTTGTGTGGCAGCTTTTGTTAGTCCGCCCTTTTCTTTTTCACTACTGTCACTAGTACTATTGGTGGTCAATATTTGGGAGCTGAGGAGTAGTTCTGTTCTTGTTTTGAGTCGTGTCTCGCGCTCTTAATAATTTCTGTAGAAATAGCTCTTTTCTGTCTTGTGTTTGGTGTGTTGTGTTGCGGGGGTTTGTTGTTGTTGTTGTTGTCGTTGTTTTTTTTTTTTTTTTTTTCCCCATTGCATTGAATTGTGGAATTGTTTGGCACTACTACTACTACTACTACTTGCTGGTTCTTCTTCTTTTTAGTTTGAAAGTTTCTCGCATTCTTGCATAGTATGTTCTGTGAGGCCGTAGAATTTGTTCTGGTTTCTCTTCCTTGTCTTTACTCAGGTGATCTTTCGCTCCCTTTCTCTTCCAACAAGCAGGGTTGCAGTTACCGCGACTGGCGCTTGTGCGTGGGGTTTGATCACTCTATAGATTCGCTTTATTTGGACGATCTTGTGCTTCTTCTTGTGCAATCCCTTCTGCAAACGATGTTGCTGAATTCTCTGGCTTGCTGACTAAGCGAACGCAGTAGAAGAGGAGAGAGAGGGAGAGAGAGAGAAGGACGAGGACCGAGGAGGGGAACTAGTGGAACCAGAAATGAAGTTGGGGTGTTCTACCCTGCTAAGCTTTGCAGGGGCGGTCTGGAAGAGGTTGCAGCTGTGGATTCGCGCCTGCGTCGCCATAGCAGCCATCATTGCGGACGCCATGCACGAATCCGAGATTGGTCCGCTTCACGTCGCTTAACCCTTTTTGCTCGGTAAGAAAAGATTTGGCAACAAACTCCTTCACCTACATACATCCTGAAACATTTCACACTGTGATTCCCAACTCACACACACCAGTTCAGAAGGAATGTAACCTCTGAGAGAGGTGGAATTTTTGGGTGTCTTTTGCTGCCGCGACAATGGAGGGAGGGGTCTCTGTTGTCCAAATCTTCTTTGAGAGCAGCTTGTGACTTGTTGTAAGCAAGTCCTGAGGGACTTCCTGGATGCACTGGTATGTGTCCAAATCTTCTTTCGATGCACTGGTTTGCAAATTGACATACCTACTATAGCTTCTGGGAAGATAGTTCACATCAAGAAGATGGGTCATATTGAGAATTATAACACATTGAGAAGATAGGTCACATTGGTGCGATAGAACTAGTGAGGTTCAATACTGTTGTTCTATATTGGGGCTTTCTTCCCTCGAATGTAACTAAGGGGTGTGATAGCAGCTTCCAGAGATCCTGTATTTGCTTAGGGCATTACTTTTTTGTTTCTGCTCATGAGAATGGTAGATGTGCCTTGCCTTGCAATGTACTCATGATGATGCTGGGGAATGAATGGGTCAGTGCAGATTTTCAGGATCAAGTGGAGTGATGGCAAAGGAGAAGGAAGGAGGGGAGGTGCATGGAGTTTATGATGTGGTGGTTGTGGGTGCGGGAATCATGGGGAGCTGTGCAGCTTATCAGATTGCAAAACGTGGGAAAAATGTTCTTTTAGTTGAGCAGTTTGATTTTCTGCATCGAAGAGGATCGTCTCATGGAGAATCCAGAACCATCCGGGTGACATACCCAGAAGACTACTACACAAGAATGATGAAGGAAGCTTACAAGCTCTGGGAAGAAGCAGAAAGTGAAGCTGGATACATGGTGTATCAACGGACTGGGCATTTGGATTTTGGATCCCCATATAACCAGAGCCTCCTCGCCGTGATTTCATCCCTCCAGAAGGAGGGTGTTCCACACCAGATTTTGAGCCACAAGGAAGTTGCAATTCGTTTTCCAACCCTCAGATTACCTGAAGACTCCCTTGTAATATATACATCACAGGGAGGCATTCTTCGAGCTTCCAAGGCAGTAGCTATGTTTCAGGCCCTTGCAGCTAAGCATGGAGCAGTATTAAGAGACAGAGCAAAAGTACTGAGAGTGTCACCACACTGGAGACTCCCTGATGGTTCAGATGGAATTCTTGTAGGAACAGGTCGAGGTTCTGCTCTAGGAAAGGCTTGTATTCTTGCTGCAGGAGCCTGGACTCCTCAGCTTGTGAGAGACATATCAGGTCTGGAACTTCCAATTAAGGCCCTGCACACATCCATTGCATACTGGGCAGTCAATAAGATCAACCCAGATGCTTTGTCTCCTACCAGGGGTTTCCCATCCTTTGCAGATTATAGTGAGCCTTATATATATGGCACACCTTCTATTGAGTACCCAGGTCTTGTCAAAGTCTCGGTACATTCAGGAGTTTTGTGTGATCCCAACAGGCGGTCAGTTTCCCCAGATATGGAGGCATTGAAAGGGGTTGTAAGCCCTTGGCTTGCTTCACATTTCAAGGGAAGTGTAAAGTGGGAAGCTCCTATCATGGCGGAGGGCTGTATGTACTCAATGACTCCTGATCAAGACTTCATTCTTGATCATCTCCCATATTCCAGCAAAACTGAGATGGTGGGAATAAATGTTCTGGATTGCAAGCAAGGATTTTTTGCACAGAATGGGAGAAGGGCAGGACAGGGACGACGAATAGAGACTGCGAGGTCACAGGGGAGCTTGCCTTATCTTCCTGAGGAGGCTGACCCTGACCATGGGATCTCATCTGAAACTGAGGCTTTTGTCCAAAATGGTGTTGAATCTCTGCAAAGGGATCAGCTTGGAATTTGCAAAAGTCAAATTCTTGTAGCAGCTGGATTCTCAGGGCATGGTTTCAAAATGGGACCACTGGTGGGTCGAGTCATGGCAGATCTGGCATTAACTGGTGTGTCACAGGGTGTGCCCTTGGAGATGTTTTCAATTGAGCGGTTCACCAAAGATGCAGGGGGGAATCACAAGCTGTATGAAGCTCCGGTGAAGCCAGTGCCACAAGCCACAATTCCAAGAACAAGATCATCATAGAAGCCATGTTATCTTCATACACAAACTTCTACCACTATGTGAGTTCCTCCGAGCTGTCACAAGAGCAATTTGTAACCTATTTTAATGAATGAATTATTACAAAGTAACTAGAGCTTAGTCTTGTACAAATTTAAAAATCTTGTTCTGATTCAGAGGTAATCATCACTAATGAAATTAGAGGTATTGTTATGTTTCAGAGTTTGCATGCATTACATCACCAGGATGTGATTGCAGGAGGTTGAGAAGGGGTGTAGAATAAAAATGTCATGATTCAATTCAGACTGCTTGTCCTTGCATTAGATGTGGACAGGATGAGTGAAGCAAAGGGTTGGCTATAAATCAGCTGAGCTGTAACTGAAGCATTCTAATAGTGAAGGATTCTGACCTGTTTTTGTCAATCAACCAGTTGTTGAGTACAACTCCACTACATGTCTTCCCCAATAGTGTGCTCAGGGGGAGGGGGAGGGGGAGGGGGAGGGTTGGAATGAAACATGGGTAGGTTAATGGGCTTGAAATCATTGAGGCTTGCTAACTAATTCTTGCACACCAGGGACTACATAGGCTCAATTCTCACCTTCATTTTTTTTCCAAATTCAGGGAACTGTACCAAGAAGTTTTTCTGGTTGACAACAAAAGGAAGCTCTAGACTTGGAGGATGAAATTAGCCTCTAGAAATTGCTTTGTAGATGTTGTCAACCAATGTCGACCATGTCATCTTGCTCTCTCATGTGGTTCTTGTTGCACTTGCAAGCATGCATGGCAATGCAAGAACCAAATGCTATTGCGAAAACCACAAGAGTGTGAAAAGGAAAAAAATTATGGTGGAGGAAGAGAAATAGGTATGCATGTTGGTTCTTCATGTCTCATAGAATCCTATCATGGGGAGTGGGTAGAAGAGTTGAATATTTTGTACATGTATTGAACAACACTACAATAGAAATTGACTTGCAAACTATGAAGAAGTTGGGACAAATCTACTTATGTACACCTCCAACCTTGGAAGGAGTTTGTGGAGGAATGTGCAAGGTCTTTCCTGGCTTGCCCAAGACAAGTGGAGGAACCTTCACAATATCAAACACATGTTAGAGTGGTCTAAATTATGGCTGAAAAAAATTTGCCTTCATTTGGTCTTTTTGGCGAAAAACAATGGTGGTGAATGCTTGGAGAGCTAAAATTAATCAAAATTTGGAGGTAAGTTGCCCTTTTGGTGAAGAAGAGATGAGAAAATCCAAACTTCATTGTTTTTGAAAATGTCACCACCAAGTGCAAAGAACTTGGCATTAGGCTATTAACATCATCAACAGGCTTCAATCTAGGCTAAGTAGAAATGGGCCTTGGAAGAATCTTGCTATTGACTAATGCTTGTTTGGAGACAAGCTTAATGGTAGGTTGAAACATTTTTGTGTTATTTGACATTTATTGAAAGGATTTTTTTAATGGTCAATCTAAATTGAAAGGAACAAAACTTTTTTTAAATAATAAAAAGTGGGTTTAAGTACCAGGTTGAGTCCTCCCCAACTCATGGACTATGGCAAGTTGGTTTGGAGGGAATGTTTAGCTAAGATTAATAAGACCCTTGAAAGCAAAGCAGTGATTTTAACTAACTCTGACAAATTATGGGGTGCATGTCATGTGTCTAAGATTGGGTAAGTTTGTTTTCTGGAGCCTTGAAAGGCCCAAAGATAGTATTGTTAGGTGACTATTTTTGTGCATTAAACCCCCTAAGGTGAAGGTCTTTGGTTTTGGTTTGGTGTTAGAATTTCCTTTTCCTTTTTGCAATAAGTATTTATATTCCCCCCCCTACCCCCTAAATCAGAGAAGAAAGTAAGAGAGAGTGACTACCATGAAAAGGAAATCACCCCTTAAGGTAGCAATGGCTGAGAGCTTAGATGAACGCACATGGAAGTATTGAAAACATGTTTAAATCACGAGAATATTCATATGGAAGCAAAATTTTGAAATGAACATAAGGCTCTTTTGTAAACAACGATAAACAAAAGAGTTTTACTCTATTTTTTTTAAAATTGTAATATGTTTGCAAATTTTTAAACTTTTCAATGCCTTCCATGTGCGATTGGAAACTCAATCCATGCCTCAACTAACCTACATTTACAAGATCAAACAATGGTTCAAAATTATTATCTTTCTCATATTCAATTGTCATATTATGAATATAATCACGTGTACAAGCAATCATCATTTTGTAGGTTGTATCCATTTGCCATAGCTTACAAGGGTTTTGAATGATGGAAAATCAAAATTGTAAGATTTCAAAACACCTTTCTACATCCTTCCTCACTCCTTGCATCTTTGCAAAATGTTATCTTTCCCCATCTTAAGGTTCATGTGCAATTTACATAAGACAAGACCATTGTAGGTAGATGCCATTTGGTAGAAGATAGTACCAAGGGTGGGTCGTCTCATTCATCACAAAATTGAACTCCCTACCTAGTCCAATCAACAAATTGCAAATAATGGGTGATCATTTTAAAACATTAATATCATTGTTTTGTTCAAAAAACCCCCAAAAAAGTGTGCGAAATCTAGAAGGAGTGGTTTGCAATTGCTTCCAAGATGATGGACCTCTCCATCTTTTTAAAATATTGGCCTTACTGACCCATGGGGCAATTCTTCCTCCAATAATGCATGAGTCAAGAATTATGAACATTCTTGGGAATCACTAGTGTGCATTGATCTAGAGTTGCCTTTTGATGTTAGATCTATTAAGATTCTCGAATGAAACACAAATATTAATTTTTTTACAGATCTTTATGTTGGGTAAATATTTCAAAAAGGGTTGTTTTGGGAATTTGGGTTCTTCACTTTACTCTTGTTTCACGTCAAGCCTTCATTCCCAAATTGGCCTTGTTCTTGTTCCTTACCCTACACTCTCATACCACCTAGGTCCTAAGTATATGCCTAATATTGAAACTTGTATAAAACTCATACATGACTAGCATTACCTCATGTTCATACCTAGCTAGTACTAGGGCTTTTTTTCAAATCCCTCAAGTAGGTCCACTAGTGACAATCCTAGCATTAAGTAACATCAAATGGAAACTATCCTCAGCGAGATGTAACATTTTTACAAAAGTGATATTACAAATGGTGACCTAGGAAGTGCCTAGGTCCAGATGTGACTAATTTCATTATTTTTGTTTCAAAAAATGGTGAAAAAATCCTTTAAAATCGTAAATTTTGTGTGTGTGTGTGTATTTTCATTTATTGAAAAAAAATTTCACCAAGTTGTTAAATTTTGCTATTAAAAAACAAACATTGGAGTGACAAGGTTGGTATTGCCTTAGGTCACACTAGCTTGGCAGAGTCCATTGATACTAATGTTGATACCAAACACACACCTATATACCCTACCAACATTCTCATGAGCATCAAGAAATCTTGGTACTCACAATTAAGAAAGCCAGAACAAGGTTAAACTTCTCCTTTTAAGTCAAAGAAATACTTCCAGATAAAGACTTACAGAACTGGGAATAAAGAACAACAAAAAAAGAAGTGACAAAACTAGTACAGAAAAGAAAGGAAAAAAAAACACACACACACACAAATGTGCAGGAGAAAGTGTGGTCACAAGGGGCAGCTGTTAACTCATAAGATTCAAAACCTGCTGGCACAGTCATGTCTCTAGAGGAAAATCTCAAGTGGTCCTTCTGCCTACAATGTGTTTTCAATGCATATGCAAAGCAAGTTCAAATGCACCCAACTTGCTCTGAGCGTACAAATACATGAAACAAATTGGACCCTTGCCCACCCACCTTTGCAAGTTAGTCAATACCTAGTCCTTCCTGAAGGGCCTGTGTTCAAACTAAATAGCAGGAGACCTGTTTGAATAGTGATTCTATGATACAGAATTCCTTCAGAAAGAGGGGATCAGTTACTTCTTACTTTTACGCAACTTCTTTGCATTTTGTTGAGCTGCTTGGAAGCCCAGTAGAGCAGCATCTCTTAATGGTCTCCGCTCCTTGATGATGTCAGAAAGCTTTTTCTCCTTAAGACTTTCAATTTCCTCAATGTCATATTGTTCAATGTCCAATGGTGATGACTCCAGTGTTGTCACGTTCAAAATCTCAAGGTCAGCCTCATCATCTCCCCGGTTTGCAATTTCCTTGTCTGTTGTCTTGGTTGCAAACACTGTTTCACTGAAAATCCAATCTGGTGCTACATAGTTGCCCACCCAAAATGCTGAAAGCATTGCAAAACTACAGAGAAAAAACCAAGAACACAATCTGTCATTGAACTTTGTAAGAAGGCCTTCCTGAAATTGTGTACTTTCAGATGCATTGGAGGGGGAGGATGCTCCAAATTCATCTTCAAAGACAAATGTGTAGACATCATCTTTGCAATAGTATGCCTTGAAATTCTGACCAAATTGCTGGATTAGCAGTTCAGATTCAAAACCTAATCCTAATACCCTGATGTTTGCTGCACAGTTTAAGGATCACTACTGAATTGGAACTATGATGCAAAAATGCTTCATGTTTGAGGCATGGAAATAGGAATGCATTTCACAATTTGCAGCGGAAATGAAAACGAGAAGAAATTCTTCTACAAATTAGCCCAAAAAGCAAAAGTGTGAGAACAAAACTGACCATAAGACAATAAAGAGAACGGTGTCTTCACCGTGAGCTGGTGCATATGGCGTTGGTGCCAGAGCATCCTCAACCGACACCCACGCTTTCTTCACTCCCTCCACCTTCCGCGATACTCTCTCCCCTACAAATGCTTGAATTCGCTGCAATACGTCTCCACCTGCCCTAACATCACCCCTTGCGGATCCGACTATTGGAGGCGCATCTTCATTGAGGGCTTCAGAAACTAACTCCAAATCTGAGGAAATCCCCCGAGTGCTGGTGCTGGAAACCACTCCTAAGCTTGATGATGAAGCCCTAATACTGGAAAACACTGCAATCCTTCTTCTTCTTCTTCTTCTTCTTCTTCCAACAACATAAAACAACCCCAACTTCGCACTCAAATTCACTTCATTGAAACAATGAAAAGGGCAATCTCCTCTGCATTGCTTCCAGTTGCTAAAAGACAAAGGTACTAAAATGGAGCGAGCCATGAGCTTCACTGGCATTCCTTCAGAGGAAAAAAAATTCTCCACCCAAAAATACTTTCTGAAAAACCTGGATCGAATTCTGCTGAATTCAGCTGTTGGGTGGCCGCAATTTGTGCACTTTGGTTAACATCTGCAGCTGTAAAACAGTTTCATTGCTCGCTTTTCTGGAATTCAGAAACCTCCACCCCACACTGCTGCACTTATCTCTTTCCCTCTTTCTCTTTTCTTGGAACGCGTCGACCGCGGTAGAGCGAGCGAGCGAGCGAGCGAGTAGCCGTTCCGTCCCAGGTAATGGTTCTACCAGGGCATGTTCTAGTGCGTAACCAGTCACGTTTACAGGAACGTCGTGTGGAGCCTGATAGAGTGAGATACCGTTCCTGCAGATTCTATAATGGATTCTGCCAGGGTCTGTTCCAGAGCGTAACCTCTTTTCGCCACTGTTTGAAGTGTACCTTAGATCCATGAATATCCCTCCTAATGGAAATCTAATTCTAAACCCTAAACCCATTATTTGGGCCGGAAGTGGCTATATACCATAGTCCCTAGGCTTTTTTGGCAGCAAGGTGCCTGATAATTTTTTTTTTATCAGTTATTTTTGGCAATAAAAATTAAAATAATTTAAAATTTTGGCATTCTAAAAAATAAGGGGCCTTATATGAGGTGGTAGCCAAGTGCAGCCTGGTGTTTTGAGAATGTCCCCTACCCTTGAGTTTCATCCTTGGTGAAGCATAAGGTGACCGTTATCATGAATCTAAACATAAGTAGATCGAAAGGTGTAGAAGGGGATGGGATCCTATGCCTACTCGGAAAGAGTGGAAGAGCATCATAGCTTCAATTCCCTCCCATTCTGAATTAGTAGGTGTAAGACACCTAGGGGCCTATCTAGGTTATGAGATACTTAAGGATTATCCAATGAATTACCTAGGTCTTGTTTAGAGGGTTAATTAAGGAGACACCTAAAGGCTTATCTAGGTGATGGGATATCTAAAGGTTATTTAAGGACTAAATAAAGCTTACTTGTGAGACTAGAATAAGGATTTCTTAGGTTTAGAAATACCTAGGGGTTATTTAGGGGGCTATTTAAGACTTATTCAAAATGTAAAAAGAGGTTACATAGAGCTTATATAAGGGGTTACTTAGGGCTAATTCATAGTCCTTATTTAAATCTTATGTAACCTCTTAAATAATTCTTAAGTATCCCTTAACCTAACTTTTATAAGTAATTTCTATGTCCATAACCTCTTATGTAAGCTTTTAATAACCACTTTCTTGGATAACCCATAATCTAGGTAGGACCTTAGGTTTTCTTTAGGCAATCCTTAAATAATCCCCTAGTTTACTTAGGTAATCCTTTAAGTAATTCCTAAGTATCCCATAACCTAAGAAATATTTTTATAGCTTTTTAAGTAGGCCTTATGTAGCTTCTTAAGTAGTCCCTAGGTAATCCCTAGGTAGCATTTAAGTAAGCCCTATGTAGCCCCTCACATAGGCTTTCATTGTCCATGACTTACATAGGTAGGTGGGTAAATAGGTAGGTAGGTAGGTATGGATGTAATAAGTAGATAAATATTGCAAATGGATGGATAAATATAAATAAATGGCCCACATGTAAATACTTAAGTTACTAAGCAAACACCCCATGAGTAAGTAAGTAGGTAGCCCATAGGTAGGTAAGGAATAGGTAGGTTCTAAATTGGATGCTACTAGTAATTTTCTTTGGTTTTAAGCAATATAGGACCATTGAGATGATGAAGAGTGACAAGAAGGATAATGAATGTTATAAGATGAACGATGTGTGCATGAAAGAATGAATGGGGAACAAATGTTCCCATCACCTTGATGTTGTCTCCACATTGGATTTTTGACACATGAAAATTCCCATTGTTGTTGGCCACCTTCCTCCATGTTTTTATGTTCACCCCATGATTCCTATGTTATCCCCAACATTCAAATAAATCCTAACTCTCGTTCAGATGGAAATGGTAAATTTAAGTTTCATCACAACAACAACAAAGATGTAAAACAAAATTACATTTTTGGAGGGACATTTAGAAAATGGGAATGTCTTACAGTTAGTTTCCATTTGGTTCACTATGCAAGTACTATAATTATGCCACTTATCAGAATTTTCTTTAAAGTCACATTGTTTTTAAACCTTAATTTCATTCTTTATCCTTCATTCACTTTCAAGTCAAGGTTATTTATAAAGTAGGCAAAATTTGGAAAACAAATCAATACCTAAGATGAACTTCACATGATTTGAAGACTTAAACAAAAAAAAAACATAAAAAGGACACATCCGGGTGTAGTCACACTAACAAAAGCAACAATAAGTGTAACATGTGTTTAATTTTTCATGTTTAGAAGTGGTAATTTAATTTGGTGTTGAAAGTATAAGATTTTTTTAATATAGTAAGGTTCATAATATATCATTGGAACATATGAATTAATTTGAAAAATATTTGATGAATAAAAAGCTCTAAAAAACATTCATTAAACATTATAATGTGTTTTTTTAACACTAAAAGGACTTATAAATTGATTTCAAAACTTTTGAAAATTACATATATTTTGAAATATTTTACATAAACCTTGATATAATAATATAAAATTAAAATTTTTTGAATTTTTTAAAAGATTAAAAAAATAAAATTCTAAAAAATATTCTTTCAAAAGCAATCACAAAAGTGTGTGGGTGCGGCTCATGTTTTCCTGTTTCCACCCATTTTAAAATATTAATGAAGGTGTAACATTGGAATAATTAGCAACTTGAAAGTTCAATGTCAAGTTAAATTAAAAATTCAACATGAAATTCCTTTTAGCACCAAATTTAGTGTTCAAAGGAGTTTTAATGCCAGTTGTATGCCAATGCACTATTTTTGTATTTGTTTTGGTTAATTTTTATATCTCAACTTGTGTTGTAAGCAAACATATAGTTCTAATCTTATGTTTAAATGACTTTATGAATTGTTTTATTGAATTACTATTTTAGAAAGATTAGTTGGTTTTCTAGTTAGCCATCTTAACTATCCCCCATACTTCAATAACATCATTATATATTTTTTATTGATAAATTTGTTGGGTTGCTATGATGGCACAAGTTAACAACAATGCTAATTGTTTTTTAAAAATGAAAGTGAAAAAAAAAAAAGTACATAGTGACATGGTGGGAAAATATTTAAAAGGAATATTTAATTAATGTACCAAAAAAGATGGTCTAATGAAAAAAAATTCCAAAGGACTATTTTGGATTATTATTGCATTTACTATTTCGTGATTATTGTGGTTTGGTGTATGAATATAACTAGAATGATGTCATGTTAATCTAATGAAAAAATCCAATAGTAGATTGGATACAATATAAATGTCATTTTGAGTCCTTTTAAATAATTTGAATGATATTTGTCTTAATTATAATTTTCATTTTAAAGGAATCAAAAGGTATGTATTAAATAGTGTAATTGATTTCAATTTTTTTTCATGGATGACTAATGCATACACCTATGTTTGGCAATGTTCATATAATGCATTTGATTAAATAATATATGATATAAGAATTTTGAGGGTTGCAAAATCCATTTTGAAAGGGGTGGAAGGAAAATGATTTTTTATTTTCCATTTGGTTGTTTTTTTGTGTTCACTAAGCTTAGAATTTGTGGCCCCAAATGTCAACAACACGTGTAAGAAATTTTCATGCAAGAAAACATGTCAAATTGTTTATAAAAACTTATGTACGCATTTTTTGCATTATTGGTTTTTTATCAAAATATTTATGCATAATTACACATACATATGAAAAATCACCACACCATGCAAATGATCATAATTTGAATTATCCAATATGTTTCATTAAAATTTATTCCATGTAGATTCAATATTTGAAAGATAACAAAAACAAAGTCTTTAAGTTTGTGTCCAAAAAATGGTACCTCACCCTAAATATGCCCTAGACTAGAAATGTGAACCTTTTGCACAATTATATTTTCAACTTGGGCTTTGAGCTACTTCACAATACCATTGATAATCAACATGTTAAAAGTGTGTTAAATTGATAGGAGGAATGGTGGGCTATTATGGGGTGCAAGCAAGATAAAGTAGACAAAAAAATAGTCTTTTTCATTGTTATTTTTGGATTTTTGACAAAATTAATGTTGAAGTATTTTATTGTGATTTTTAAGAAATATTTTTTTGCATAAAAAAATTGATTTTTTTTCCCCTTGAAAGTTGAAAAATACATAATGTTACTTGCATATTTCTACTTTACAAATTTGACATTGATATTTTTTTCAAGGAAAGTAGAAAGGAAGTAGGTCCATACAACATCAAATTAAGAAAATGAACATGTAGTTTAGTAGATATTTGTATCCAATGCACATTGAAATAATAATCATTTGTATGTGGGGTGCATGGTTTTAGAAAGAAGTAGCCTTAAGATTGGAAAAAGTGGTGGTCATTTAAACATATTTTTTAAGTACATAAAAAAATTCAAATGAAAAATGTTTTGGGCCCTAACAAAATATTCTACTTAAATCTTGAAAGATTTTTGCAAACTCACATCTAAAATTAAAATAATTTTTTTATAAAAGAAACCTTGGCTTGGAAATACAAAATTTGCAACAAGTCGTTACAAGTACTACATTGCCAAATCTTGACTACCCATTTCAAACTAACATGTAGGACCCTACTAGATGGTGTCTAACAAGGTTCATTCCCATAAACCCATAGTGTCGTTGCATCTAATGATCCATCACGAGTCACATTGCTCCATTGGAACATTTTCTTAGGAATTGTTAATTTATTTAATTTTCATAGGTTGCTTAATAACATGTGCACTATCTCAATTATCCTTCACTATTCAAGTAGGTTGCCTACTCATCAACTCCATCATTGTTCTTCCTTTGTGAGTTATTACATGTAACATGTGCGTTATGTCCATCATCATCACACTAAACATTACAAGAATATAAAATTTTGATTAGTGTTGTGGGCATGTAGATCTTTATGATTCACACCTTACTACAAGCATGCCTTGTTATTTTGATCAAGTGCTAGATTCTACAACGTGAAAAACCTTGTCCATGAAAGTTGTTTGGAACATTTTCTAACTACCAATTAGTACAAGCTATATAAATGACAAAATGGTCATGTGCCTTAAACAAGTTAGGAGCTTGTTTGTTGGGCTCATGTGCTTTAGCTTGTTGAATGTTAAAGTAAGTAGTGTTTTGTGTTTCAAACCTAAAGATTGAAAGTAAATACAAAATTCATAAAAATTTTAAATTTGTAAGTTCATTATAAGCTACATATGGGATGACAAACTACTTGCACCCTTTGTCCAAGCCTACACCCTTGTTTTAAGCCCATTCCCTTCCTCCTATCAAGATAATTTCCTCAAAGCTTGCAAGTTTGGAGGTGGGACGTAAAAAATTCAAAGAATGTTTCAAAATTGCTTAAAAATTTCAAAGCTTCAAAAGTCCTTTACCACGTATAAATGGGTTATAATGTACATGATTTAGTAATAAAAGTTATAGCTTAAAGCATAATAAAACTAAATAATGTGAAATTTTAATTTTTGCTAATGACTTAAAATTTTGATCATTTTTGAAGATGAAACATTGAATTTGTAAGGAATCTACACATTTTTAAAAATTCACATATATTCAATAATGATTAATAGAAAAAATGTGATGCATTAGGGAAAAAATTTCAAAACAAGTTACAAAAAATTCCATTTAAAAATTCATTTGCATGTAAAAATTAATTATTTTTCGGAAATAGGATTTGTAGTCTCTTTCCAAAGTAATTTTTTTGGCTCCTAGTTATAGGTTTTGACCCATTTTGCCTAAGTTATATTTTAACATAATATGAAAAAATATTTTGAAAATATTTCAAAAATTTGAAGTGAGATACACTCAAACATGCACATCCCAAGAAAGTAATACAATGTGACATCCCAAAGGGGGTCACCAAAGTGAGTTTCATCCATGTTTTTTTTAAAATACTATTTGGAGTTTAATTGTAATTCTTGTTCAAGGTTTTTGAAATCAACTAGCTAGTTCATTTGAAAATTTGGCTTTATTTAGGGCATTTCAATAAATTGCAAGCTATAGGTTGCAATTGTTTCTTAATTTATAACTTTGTTCATTTTTTATAAGCTTGTTTTTCATTTTAGGTTCAAGAATATGCATCACCTCTTGTGTTGTTTTTAAAAAAGTTTTGTAGAAGGGTGAAAGCATGGTGAAGTATGCTAGTGAGGGATACTTGACGTTTTTGTGGAAAATATCCATAAATTAAGCCTTAATACATTGAACTCATGAATATTTTTTATTTTAATGATCAATTAATAAGTTCTTTAAATTCATTGAACAATATTAAAAGATTGCATGTTTTAATGTGCATTTAAGTACATTTTAAAAAATACAAGTATAAGAAAATATGTGTCCCACTTTTGAACAATTATATGAAAATATGATGAAAGTATAATTAAAATTGGATTTTTGATACTTTCAAATGGATGAAACATTAATGTATCAATGTATTTTTAAAATTTTCATATTACGATCATAATTTACTAAATTTTTCATATAAAAGTATATTTGAAGTTTGAAAACATAACCAATTTAAAACATACTTTTCATCCATCTTTTTTACACTAAAATTCCTCAACTTTATGTGAAGTTAACCATAAACTCAATGGAGTGCACCATTACTTCATAATGAAAGTTCAAAAAATTTGGAATAGGTTTTTCCATGTTTATGCCATAATTATGATTATGACTACATGGTGGATACTTTTTTTTGGCATACTTTACCATGCTTTCACTCAAAAGTATTTCCTTTCTTTTCACACATTTGGTGATTCTTTTTGAATTATTTTGGGTGATTTGGGTTCATTTAGTAGTAATCAAATTAGGTTGTGTGACATTTCAATTCCTTTTTGTAGTGAAAAAACTTGTTCGAGTTGATGTGCTAATCTTTGGTTTGAATGATTTTTTGGGTATAAAATCACTCTATTAGGTTTTCTTCTATAATCATTTGGTATTAATGAACCTACTTTGTCTCTTCTTCTTGATTTGTCACCTCTAAAAACAAAAACAAAGTGGTTTTATGAACAATGCTTTAAATTTTTTGCATTCTATAAGTTTAAGTTTTGTAATCAACTCACTAGAAACCCATGTTAAATGATCAGAATGTACTCCTAATTTTTTTAAAACTTGCATAGCTCCATCTACAAATGCATTTGATCTACGACATGCAAAAGATCCTTGATATGGAGTAGGAACCTATATGATCTTCAAGCTTTGCAAGGTTCAAGTTAAATAATTTTTTGATTATAAGTTGATTTATATAGCTTGGGTTTTGGCATTGGGCAATTTTTGTAAATGTTTACTAGCCTAACATTAAATTATTATTGATTAGACTTTAAACTAACCCCATTTGTTTCCATGAGCTTGTCAAGTTTGGTGGTGACGCACCCCCAAATTCTTTGGTAGACTCAACTACGAGTTTAAATGTAGAAACAATGGAAGGATAAGGAGTTGGGGCACGTTCCCTGCTTCGCAGCACTTTGGGGGTAGAAGGACGTACTGGAGTTTTGGGATGGGGACTAGGAAGAATGACAAGTAATTCAATTACTCACATGAACCTGCATAAACTAAACAACAAGTTGGTTAGTGCATAGTTGGAACACTTTTGGTGCATGGACGAAACATGGGCAAACACGAATTCACAAGATTCACCACGACCCCGACTTGGGGAAGTCATCACCTTCCCCTTAATAATATATTTTGTGCCTGGCCATGAAACAAACACCCAAATGTCAATTTGATTCCCGACCCTTCATTTGGTCATAACTTGTGTTTTAATTACCCAAATGGGTCATGCAAGCCCATTTTAGACATCTATGTTCCAAGAGCTTTCTAATGACATAAGGAATTTTTCAATCCAATGAGTTTTGATCCCCGCAATCGCTTTTTGAAAATTCGGGAATACTCCCAAAGTGGGAGCTCATTTGGGAGTGTGGAGGTTCATTCACTCACACTCTTTTGCATTCCCGGGAGCATGAAATGTTAATCCCAGGCTCATTTTTGGCTTGCACCTTCACAAGCCTTTGCCTTAGTCGTGAGCCCAAAGCTAGGGTTGCAATAGGTGGTCTTTGATATTTATAGAACTTTGAAGGTTATACTAATGTGATTGTTGATTTTGTTGTCCTTTCCATTGGATTAAGTTATTAACCTTGTGTTATAAGCCACTTGTGTTGCAATGGGTAGTTTAAAGGAGGGTTTAATCCCTTCATAAATCATAAATGACGTTGCTTTGTTAATTTGTTTTTTTGAATAAACTCATATGTTGCTTTTAAGTTTCAAATTCACTTTGGTTGTTTATCCATTTTTTTTTGTTGGTCATAAGTTATCATTTATAAGTTTTTTCACATTTGACCTATTAATAGCCAAAAGTTAGAAGGGATTAAAAACCTTTGTAGCCAAAAAATGCCCACATGAAAAAATTATAGTAAAAATGTGGCCTTGATGAAGAAAAACTAATCATCATTATAAACTCAATATTTCCCAAAGATCACCAAATTTTGATTCTAAAAAAACAACCATTCATAAAACCTTTAAAATTTTCCAAAGGTGGACAAATTTGCATAACAAATAGTTAATTTTTTAAAAAAACATCAACCATTTAAAAAATAAGTAAGTTGGAATCTAGTGATGGAGTAGCAATAACATGTGAAATTATAAAAACTATTGGATTACCCAATTTCAAAGATTTCATAGCCTTTTAGTGGGGTTTTTTTGCTCCCCACCCCCACTAGATCCAAGCAATTCAATTTTTGCACATTCATAATTGGCAACCATGAAACTAATTATTACTGACCATTTATTACAAGTTTTATCATTTTATCTACTAAGGGTTTTTAATAATTTGTGGGCGGTTAGGGGATGAATTCTAACCCAATGGTTTATGGCACATATGCATGTGGATACTACTCTCCTATTTTTTTACAAATTTTTAGTATTTTGGCTACTAAATTGCTTGAATATGGTGATAGGTAGTCCACATGTGACCTAACCCTTAGCCTAACATGGCAAACCCAATAATTTGAACAACCATTATGTTAGGTGGTAATGGGGTTTTCTAAGGTATGTTCCAAAGGGTAATTGATTTTTGACTATTAATTCACATTTCACCTACCTTTGTTAATCATCAATTGCATTAAAATCGACCTTAATAACATTGTAATGAATAATTATTTGTCCTACCTAACAAGTTACACATGTAAAAGTGTTTGAATAGGACATAAGAAATTGGTTACGGTGAAAGAATTGTGTTATTTTGTGAAATATACACATGAAAAATTGTATTGTTACACACATGGTACATGACCATCATCAAATCCTTGCAACTATTTCCTTTCAAATTGTTACGTGTTTGTGGGTGGAATGTTTTGAAAGACAGAAAATTACAATAAGAGAACTTTGAATTATTCTTTTTTAATACTTAACATGTTGATCTAGGGTTTAATATTGTAATTTAAAAAGGGGGCTAGGTGTTATGAACTCCACAAAATATGGAAATTTAAAGGAAAATATATTTTGATGGAATTTTTTCACCATTAAAATATCATTAATATTATTTAACATGATACTTCATGATGAAGTTATGTTATATTATGGGCATGTATGAGATAAAATATGTCAAGTAATTAGATTTTAACAAACAAAAATTCCATGGCCCAACAACTAGGCCAACTAGGTGAATTAACACTTACATTGGGTGACACACCCCCAAACTCCTTGTAACATTCAAATGCGAGTTTGAAGGTGGAAATAATGAAAGGAGAAGGAGTTGTGATGCACTCTTTAGTTTATAGCACTTTGGGGGGTAAGAGGGGCATATTCAAGCTCCGGGATAAAGATTAAGAAGAATGACAAGTGGGTCAACTATTTACACAGGCTTGCACAAACCAAATAACAAGTTGGTTAAGGTGTAGTTGTAGCATTTTTGGTGCACAAACGAGCCATGGGCATACACAGACTCACAAAACTCATCACTGCCCATACTAGGGGGAAAGCCACCACCTTCCCCTTATAATATTTTTTGTGCTTGGCCATGGGGCGTACACCCAAATTTCATTTTGTCCTAGGACTCCTAATTTGAGAGTCCCGAAATTCCAGAAATTGAAATTCCTGTGATTTTGGAGGCCCATAACTTTTTGTGCAAACTTTCGATTGACACAAAGTCTAAAGCAAAGTTGTAGATCTTGTTGATAACTTTTCAACGATATATCACACACCACTTGTAAGAAAGTAAATTAGGGCGATTCTTAACTTTTAATGGTCGAAAGTCAAATTGACATTTTTGATTCTTGACCCTTCTTTTCGCCATAGCTTGTGTTTTAAGTATTTAAATGGGTCATGTAAGCTCATTTCAAACATTTAAATTTCAAGAGCTTTCTAATGATATCAAGAACGTTTCAATCCAATGAGTTTTGGCCCTTGAAATTGCTTTATGAGAATTCAAGAGTTCATCGGAACTTTGATTCCCAAAGTCGGAGCCCCCAAAGTGGGAGCCCACTTGGGAGTGTGTGGTTTCATTCCCCACACTCTTTTGCATTCTTGGGAGCATGAAATGTGACTCCTGAACTTCACTTTTGGCTTGCACCTTTGTAAGCCTTTGTTTTGGTCGTGAACCCGAAATTAAGGTCATGCTATTGAAACTTTCACTTTTTTAAGAGAAGTTTCTCTTAGAAATTGTTCACACATAAGGGTGGTTAGGGTGGACCATCGCTTGCATTGTATTTTCATCTTTTTGAGTGAGGCAATGTATTTGGTCATATTCAACTTAGGGAATGTTAAATTTAAACTTAAAAACCTTGATTTAGTCTTAACATGGGATATTTACCTAGATAGTTAAAGGTAACCTAAAAAAGTTCAAGATTTTTATTGTGGTGTTAATGTATGTGTTGGTTCACCCAAGGTAATAGGGTAACACGATCAACAATGTGACTATAAGTTGCAAGTGTTCACATGTGTAATTGGAGGATTTGTGGCAAGTCCATACAACGCATTAATTTGCAGACTATTTTTCATAATAATAAGTGTTGATCTGTTAATGATGTTTCATTGCAAATCTTCAAAATTCATAGATATTGGTGGTAAGTTATCAACTTCAAAGTATAACATCTAAACAACCAACTATTATTCAATTTTTCAACATATGTGTCATTTCAAATGTTTGTAAGATTTTGGTGTGTTATTGTCTAGAATATGACATTCTTATGTGTAATGTTGTGCTCGTTTGTAATGTTAACAATGTTAAAAACATCACATTTGCATCACACAACAAGATCAATAGTAACATCAACATGTTGTATTTTACAACATCAACAATAATGTCATTAATACCTATAATAAAAGCATAAGCAATTCACATGTGATTCTTCAATTGTAAGAATCTTTTTTTAAGAATTCCTAAAACTAACATCTAATCTTAAGCATAACTCAAAGCTTATGTGTAGCAACAAAATTCTTTAAGTGGCCTTAAGCCTCATCTTAGCCTAATTTAGAGCTGATGTGTAGAAACATAGTTCTTTAAGTGACTTTAAGTTTGGTTTAAGCTTAATTTAGGGATAATATTTGACAAGACTCTTCATGTTGTTCTAACTTAACCTCATCTTATCCGCATCTAATGTTGTTAATGACAAAAAAATATTGAAAATGCTCTAAACTTGATGTAGGGTTGCTACAAGGCCTAATGCTTTTATTGAACATAAAACTTTTCAAGTTGATTTGGGGGGGAGGTGGGGGTGGGGTGTGTGTGGATGATGTTGTTTAGCACAAAAATTTTGGAGCTCATGTAGGGGCTAATAATATTGTTGAACACAAAATTCTTCAACATGTGATTTGGGCTGGATGACGTTGAAAAAAAAAAATCTTCAAGTTGTGATCTAAGGCCAAGCTGATTGACATTAAGATGTAAAAGAAAGGAAGAATTCAACGTTCCTTGCAATGAAAAGAATCGCATGGGTAAAAGAATTCAAGAGTGAAAAGGAAAAACATACAATCTAAACAAGATTAGAATTTTGACCGGGAATGCAAATGCCCAATGTCAATTGCTTGGAATCATCATCCCAAAGAGAAAACAATGTGGATAGTAATAGTAGGTAGGTTAAGTACCTACAAAATAGGATTATAGGTGGTTTTAATTTGAATAGTGATACGTTGGGAGTAGGGCTTAAGGTTTCATAAAACCTAGAAATAACTAGCTATGTTAGTTGTAAGTAATAGATGCAAATATGCAAATAAGTTGTTACCTCTATGTGTGAATATACTTTTAAAGGCATAAAGGACCTGTTTTAATTGGAAGGCATTTTACCCATCATATATGTTTTTTCAAAAATGGAACACCCATTAAAGTAGGCATTCTATTTTTTGAAACACCCCCAATATTTTCTTGTGTTTTAAAAAATAAAATGATACTTGTAGTTTTTAGGACATCCCCATTTTTTTTGGTTTTTTTCATGTAGGCCCTTACTCTGGTTAACCCACAGCCTCAAGCTTTACCCTCCACTATATTTTATCAAGGAAATGTCAAAATTGGACTGAGAGTAGGGTTTTTTTTGTTTTTTTTTCAATTTTGGGATGTAGCTGAAGTGGCCATCATCCATAAGATGATTTAGCCAGATTTGGCTCCAGACTAAATATGAAAATAAAATATTTCTATATTGTTGGCTACCTACTGGAACTTATCATAAAAATCTGGCAATCTGGAAACTTTTATTTTCCCTTCAAAATCAGGTGAATTTGGGCCATTTTTTCCATGGGATATCCTTTGCATAGCTCAGAATGATATATATTTTCAGGTAGGGATTTGAACTCCCATCCAACAACAAGTTCAGCAGTCAAACCCTCAGCCAATACAGTAGTAGTTCACTTCTCCAATGTATGTTGTGTTTTGGTGTATTGGACAAGCTACCTATTAAGTAGCTCATTGGATTTCTTTTTTTTAAGGAGATTTAAGGACAAAAAGAGGGAGATTCACTTCCCTTTCCCCAACAACTACGAATTCACTTTGGGTATATATATATTTGTATCAAGTCACACTTTTTAATAAATATTTCCAAAAAATTTATGTGATTACTTAAGTTTTAAGTGTTTTCAACTTCAAGACATATGAATACAACAATTGTTGTGTGGTTTTCATGTTCACCAATCTGAATTTCCCAACAAAATTAGCCAATCTTCATGTCTTAAAACTTCCTACCACACTTTCAACATTTTGCCCTTCCAAAGTTCTGAAAACTTCAACGTCTTAATTTTTAGTTAATTAATGTCAAATATGACCATAGTGTAGGTAGATGTATGTATGTATGTATGCGGAAACAACCGTCCCCCTCTCATTGACTCTAATGACATAACTTAGCATGAGTCAAAGGGGTAGAAATAATCCAATTGGAAAGCCATCACCCATCACCATGCCAACTTCATGAATTAAGTTGGCCGGCCACACACCAGCATACCACACCATTGAACAAGCAAACCACATACAATCTTCACTCATGTTGATCCTTTGTTTGTTTATTTTTGTAAACACAAATGGACAAGTTCCATTACAAAGAAAAAACAAGGATTGTGTCACTCCATG
>Ga0209611_10002321_pt1 | contig 33350 bp, 27 predicted proteins | sample S1TSphgellanicum_3_FD_187693 | JGI IMG/M metagenome (GOLD analysis project Ga0209611, IMG submission 187693) | Host-associated microbial communities from peat moss isolated from Minnesota, USA - S1T2_Fc - Sphagnum magellanicum MG (SPAdes) (version 2) | ecosystem: Host-associated > Plants > Peat...
CTTTTTTTTTAATTATATAAATTGTTTTTTTTTTTTTTTCTTACATGGGATATGGCCATGAAAAACACAAGAATTACAAGAATGTGTCTATCTTCATCCATGGCAATTTTACATTTAGGATTTAACTTGAAAAAGGAAGCAAAGATGAAAAGAAAAATGATACCCAAAAAGAAAGATGAAATTATACTTGAGGTTGAAGCCTTGGTCCTTACTTTTTGGCCTTAATGGCTTTAGACATGAACTCATTGGCCCCAAAACAAATGGGTCCAAACAATTAATCCAAATGTGTTCAAATTTCCCTTTATTGGGTCCAAGATTTTTTGGCTTTCATTCCTAGCGTAAAGTGGGCCTAAGTAGTGTAACATGTGCCATTGGCCTTCAAGTGTGAATTGGTTACCCAACTAATGAAAGTGATTTAGAAATTTTTAGACATAAGGTGTGAGAAATATTGAATTTTGAGTAGTTTTCATCATTGAAAATTCAATTAAATAAAAAAATGAATTTAAATCCTCCTCATTGAAAGCTTTCCAAGAATACCAAGGGCATACCTAATTCCTCTATGATTGTTTTTTTCATTTCAATAAATTTTAAGTGTAAAATTATTCAATATTCAATAACTTATCCACCATAAGTTGAAACATTATAAAAACCAACGTGGTACTACCCTATTCATCCAGGGCTTTCCAACGGAACCAAGAGCATAGCAATAGGTGCCATGATTTGGGATATCTCAAAATGACAAACAAATAAAACAAACAAATTACCTTCTTTCATAGATAGATTATTTGGATGATTTTCTTTTTTTTCTCATTTCCTTCCTATTATTTTGTCACGTGCCTTTTTCTTGAAATTAAAGTTTTGCAAGTTCACATGATGGACATATATTATGTCAAGCATATGGAAGGGCAAAAGAAAACTATTTACTTATTTATTTTATCATTTGATGATACATTTTGGGATTTTTTTATTCCCATTTGATCATTTTTTTAATCATTCCAAAAAAACAACAATTTTGATTTTCTTCTAAAACCACAAAAAATTCAAAGATATTCAAAGTTAAGGCTATTTTATGCTCATTTTGAATTATGTCATAGAACTTTTAGCTAAATGGTCATTTTATTGAAAATACTCAAAAAAAAGTTACTTAAATTGCAACATGGATGCTATTGCAAGTAAACAAATTTGATAAACATAGATATCAAGGGAAATGTTTTGATGTTTAGATTTTCAAATTATCCATTAATTATATATTATGGAACTTGAAATTTTATGTGTTAAATTCAAGCTCACAACTATAATGAGAATAAAATATATTCAAATATAACATGTGACCAAACACTACATATATTTTGACATTTACAACTTATTTTTTTTTATTTATAAATATTTTATCACAATTCAAGACTAAATTTTGCAGTATTGGATAGTTGTTGGTTGTTGAAATATTTATAATTTCACAAATTAAAATTCTTGTGAAAGAAAATTTTATTAGAGTTGGAGGACAGTACTCACATTCAATAAAAATAGTTTACTCTAAAATTTAAACATCTTGTTCCTTACAACATGGTGCCACTTTTATACACATGTTTTTTCTTCTAATGATTTTTCATCATTTTGTAGAATTCATTTTGGAAAAAGAATATTCTATAACAAAGAAATTTTATTGAAAAACATTCATCAAAATATAATTTCTTTGTTTTAAATTGTCAAAAATCTTGACAATTACTACAATAAGAACAAATGCTTAAGATTTTCTAGTTTCATATTTTGAATATATCACCAAATTTGGCTAAATATACTTATGAATATAACCACTTGAACAAAAACTATGTTTGTGGTGATTGCAACATCACAAATTTCAGAAAAGAAAACGAAATTATTTTGAATAAATGAAAAATCACTGCAATTGTTTACAATATGAAAGGGTGCTTTAGATTTTTTACTTTTATATTTTGAGTATCACCCATATTCAACAAATTCTATAGATATTTAGAGGTTAAATATGTCATCCAAAGGAATTTAAAAACCTACAATTGAAACAAAATCCTAGGGTAAAATTAATGGACCTACCCCAACCAATGTTCATGAACACATTTTTTTTTCCCATGCATCAACAAACTATGCATATTTACTACATATATTATCCAATCTACATATATCACATGTTATCAATGTCTTAAAGTTGGAAAATTAAAAATTCATGAATTCAACATTTGATGGAATTAAACAACTTCAATTTATGACTTTTAGAAATGTGTGAATTTCTAGTTTGACGCATAACAAGAAGTTGGTTGAACATGGTCTTATGTCTAAAATAATATCTTCACTTTCCATTCTTGCATATTGTGGGATTATGCAATTGTTTGAAGTGATTCCACAAACATTAATTCAAAAGTGCGGTGTCAATCAAATAACAATTGCATTAAATGAACAAAACAACAATTGCACTAAGTGAGTTTAAATGAACACCCTTTGATGTTCTCAAGACCATAAGGGTTAAGCAATTTCAACTATATGTTTGCATGTTTGCATGTTCGCTTATATCTACACCTTTGGGAAAAGAGTCACCTCCAATAGAAGAATTACCTTCAATTTTTTGAATGTTGTCAAGTTTCAACCATAGTTTCTTCAGATATAATTGCATGATCGCCATTCCAATCTCGTTGGAAATAATCATTTATAATACTTAAGTCCTTATATCTTTGTTCATATGATCATACTTGTATCAAAACAAAATATCTATATATATAAAAGAAAAACTAAACTTAGTGCAAATTTTCACACCATACTTATGAAGGCAATTCTTCAATCAATTTCACTGGTAATGTTCTTAGTTTTGGGCTTTTAACACTATTAAACATTCACATTTATTTATGTAACATCTACAAAATCTTGTTCCCAAGTGGGTTTTATGCAGCATACATGATCATTTGGAATGATAAATTTCAACATGTGGGTCATGTTTAACAAGGTGATGAGTTGGATCAATCTAAAAATGCCTTTGGATCACTGAAGCCTTACATGTCTAAACATTGTAACATCAATTAAACATAATAATTCATAGGCCATCGGTAGTTTTTTTATTTACAATGGTTAACATCAAATTTTCAATTCTTGTTTAGATGTGGGAGGAAGGTGGTGACTACACATTTTTGTAGTAGTAGAAAACTAATTGAATAAAAACATAGGGTCCCCATAGATTGGTTGATGTGTAAAAATCATAATTTAGTTAGTTTTATAATAAGATTATGTTTATTATCAAAATCCAGAGATAACTAATCTAGGGAATGTATTGATATTAATTTTTTTAATAATTTTTTAAAAAATTGTACAAAAAAATTATAATAAATACTTGTTGTGAGTAGGCTCAATTAGTAAAATGAAATGATGTAATTTATATTTAAATTTTGGACTAGAAATAACACTAATGAAGTGGTATTTATTTGGTTATGACACAAAATTGATGAAAGAAAATGAACACATTGATGATCATTGCAACTTGGTTTGTTTCTTATGGAACCCAAAAGCCTCATTTATTTTTTCTATTTTGTTCCAAAGGAAATAAACCAAATGTTCATTGCTTTGTAATGATTTTGTGGATGTTAAACATGGTCTTCATCATTTGAAACATGATTTGGTATTGAAATGTCTGTTAAGGTGTTTTTGAAACTAAATTTGAACATTTCATCTATGATTTTTTATAAATGCACACAATCACCTTCCTTGTTTCATCACTCCTCACACCTCCAACTAAAACTAAAAATTCAAACAAATATATGGGCCAAAATTCAATGTGAACATAAAACTTAAATTAAATTTAGGGTGATTTAATTATCTGGATATTAAAATTGTATATAATAATAAGGTCAGAAAATTTAGAACTCCCTCACATAATACCCCCATACAATATCACATTTGATTCATGTAGTGAAAAAAAAAACATATTGTGACCCTCCAAGAGTTTAAATTATCTAATTATACAAACATATTTTTTTGTTCTTATTTTTAAAAAAAAAATTGGTTCAAATTTCAACTTTATTTATTATTTTTCTTGTTATTATGGAACCTAAACTAGTTTTTCAAAATTTTAAAACCTTGAATTTTCATATTCTCTAAAAGAAATTTGAAAATTGGTCAAGTTTTAAATCAATTTTGGTTTCTTAACCCAAATCACAAATAGTCCCAAATATTATATTGTGTAATTTAGTATTATACAACCCATTGAAAGTTGTTTTAAGTGCTTTTGTAACACTATTTTTTCTTTTTTTCAAAAGTTGTATTTAGTTTGTGCTTCAATACTGTAGACCTATTTAAAAGGGAAAACCACCCAAATTAGTGTTTTATCACATTCTCATATTAAAACATGTTATACAATTTGAATCAAGTTCCAAGCCTTACAATTTTTTGTACCTTTTGTTATAACGCTTAGGAATTGAATCAAAATTTGTCCAAAAAATTAACCAACATTAGTTGATACCTATAATTCAGAATAACACAAGCATATTAAACACTTATAGAAGTTAAGGATAATCTTATATTCAAAAAACATAAATTCATACACATAATTATAATTTAATTTATAAATTTATAAATAAAAAATCAGTTTGAAAAAAAAAATTGTAATCAAATTGATTGAAAACAAAACCATAAACTAAATTGAAAAAAAAATGTTTAAATAAAGAATTGTAAGAAAAAATATACAAAAATACAATATATTAAAAAAAAAATGCAACATATGTAAGACCAAAAATGAATATTAACCAAGTACTTTCCAAGTTTTCTTAAATGTTAGTAAACCTTACTTTTCATTATTCAACATAAGTACCACAAATAACAAAAAATTGGGTATAAAATTATTTGAATTTCAAATTAATTCCACACGATATGTTGATTTCATGATGACATTTGTTTTGATCAAACAAAATCATTATCTATGGGCAATGCAAAGACATTATGAAACTTGTTTTTGGACCTCCATTAATACTACTAGTAGCAATTTTGTTATGATTAGATGGACCACATTATCAAATCTATAATCATTGGCTTTAAGCACATCAAAGGATTGATCACAACATGGATGTGTATAAAACATTTTTTGAAGGAATGATGTGTTTGGATGAGATGATGATGCACTCCCAAGTCCCTTGTTAGACCCAAAAGGGATCCAACTATGTCAAATTACGGAAATAGTTTGGGACTTGGAGTTGCTCCCAACTTCCAGCACTAAAAGGGGGGTAGAGGGGGCGTGCTGAAAGCTCTGGGATTAGACTAGGATGAAGGACAAGCTTACTTAGTTATCGGTCCTGCATCCAAATCCAACCAACAAGTTGATTAGAACTCATTTTGCACCTTTCTGGTGTTGGGACAAGCCACGGACAACTTGGACTCACTTGACTCACCACGGCCCGGACTCGGGGGAAGCCACCATCTTCCCCCATATAGTATTCTCTACAGCTCTCCACAGGACTTGCATCCAAATGGTTTTTTTTCCCGGGACTCGCAAAGTGGAGTCCTGAAACTGTCCCGGTTTGGACTCTTGAGACTTTGGACGCTCATAATTCCTCGCCCCGAACTTGGATCGGGACGAGGTCTGAACCAAATTTGTAGCTCTCCTCGAGAGCTTTCCAAGGGTGTGTCGCACTTCACCTGCACACACCGGAATTAGGTCGATTCCTGACTTTTAGTGGTCGCGAGTCAAACTGCCAATTTGATTCCTGACCCTTCTTTCGACCATAACTTGTGCTTCAGATGTCCAAATGGTTCATGCGAAGACATTTTGGACATCTACACTTCAAGACCTTTCCAACGGTACTAATAACGCCCCAATGTGAGGTTTTTTGACCCATGCAATCATGCTCTGAATTTTTGGGAGTCCCAAAGGACTTCCAAGTCCCATTTTCGGGAATGTGAGTGGCGACTTCACAACTCCTTCAAAGTGGGGTTGCGACAGATGAACTAGAGCTATCAAAATCTATGAAATGCACCAAATTTATGGCAATGTTATTTATATCAACCTTGTGTTTAACACATCATTTATCAAGTTAATGATTGATGTTGACATGATGCTCTCATAGAAAATTTTAATTCATTTTGTAACCTCATATATATAGTTTAAATTTCATTCACCATAAAAAATTGAAACCCCATGAACCATATATGAAAAAAATTGAAAAAAATTCAAACCATCAAAATGACAATTGAAAGTCAATTATCACATATAGACTAATGTTGGTTGAGTACCCATATTGTTGGGAAGGAACCAATAATTCCAGATTTAGGTGCTTGGAACCTTCCTAAACCCAAGTTCGCTTTTGGGAACTAAATAGAACTAAAACCAAAAGGTTTCAACAAAATTCTAAAACTAGGGTGGGAATTGACCCTTGATTCTTGAAGGTTTTAAAACTAGAATTGACCTTGCGATCTAAATCTAATTTGTGATTTTTACTAGAACTGAATTGAGTTTTTAATAAAAACCTTATTTTAATTTTGATTTGAAAATAACAATTTAGGGTATTTTTTTAGGGTTTAAGGTTTTTCTTTTTGTGGTTTTTTTTTAAAAAATTATTGACCAAATTTTGTTTCTTGTTTGCCAACACTATTATTATTTTTAAAATCATATTACTTGTCTTTTTGCACCAATTTAATCCTTTTTACTTACAAGGAAGTTACTTCACCAACTTTTCATGATGTCATTACTCATACTCATGCTTTGATCGTTGCCATTATGTTTCATAAGTTGATTTAGGGGTTGTGTGTTGTTTTCATGGTGTTTGTCTTCATGGTGGTGACAATGGTGGTCATTAGTTGAGGTGTTGTGATGGTGGCATAGTTATTACAATGGTGGTTTAGTAAGTGTTCTTCCTCTTGCTTTGATTCTCATTTTCCTAAAGATGTTATAATTTATCCTTTGGTTTTGGTCATCTATGTGATTCAAAAACACTTATGGGATTGCAAGTGTGAAATATCATTTTCTTTCCTATGTTGCATGAAACAAAAAAACCAATTGTGAGCTTGCAAATGTGCAATATCATTTATTCTCTTTTCTTGTGTGAGTTGAAAAACCCACTTGTGAGCTCACAAACGTGCAATATCATTTTTGTTCTTCTCTTGCATGAATTGGAAAAAACCACTTACAAGTTCAAAAGTGTGCAACATCATTTTTTTCTTCTCTTGCATGAATAAAGAAAACCGCTTGTAAACTCATAAGTGTGCAATATCAATTTTTTCCTTTACCTATGTGAAGTGATATTCCACACTTGTGGGCCCACAAGTGTGGAATATCACTTTTTTTCTACACCTATGTGCGTTGGAAAAAACTAGTTATGGGCTCGCAAAGTGTGCAATATCATTTTTCTTCTTCACCTATGTGAATAAAAAAACCAACTTGTGGGCCCATAAGTGTTAAACATGATTTTTCATCTTCATTTCTATGAGTCGAAAAACCACTTATGGAAATAGGAGTCAATTGGGGGTTGTTTTGGGGCAAGATTAGGGTGGAGATGCGAAATTTGACTTGGGATATTATTGTGGCATATTTGGGGTTATTTTGATGAATTTTGGGTGAGGGACAAAATAGGGTAGAATTAGGTTTGCTATTGTTGAATTACAAGGTGAGAATATCATAATTCAAGGTAGTGTGACCTATAAATTTCAATTGTCATAAGGACCAAAACCTAGGTCCATTGAATTACCATCGGGATTAGGACCTAATCCATCATGTTTGAGAAAGTAAATCGAGGCCATTTAAATATGGCAATTGAATTTTAGTCATCTTGACAATATGGGTTTTTTTTTTTAATTAATTAATTTTATGTTTTAAAGACTAATTGTGTTCACTAAAAAGACTAAGACCTAATCCACTTCAATACATTTTTTCCAGTTCGTTGTAAAATATTGAAATAGATTTTTCCTCTCCAAATTGCAAATTTTTGAGATTTAATTTAATTTAATTTAAAATATATATATTGTCCATATGTAGTGATTTAATTTTGATTCCCATATTGATGATATGGATATCTTTCCAAAAACACTGAAATTGAATTTTAATTACCATAAGGACCGAAATCCATGTCCACATAAGGACCGAAACTTAATTTGCCCTACTATATATATATAGTCAAAATTGTGATTGAATTTGAGTTGCCTCTTGAAAAAAAATTGATCACCATGTTAAAGGTGTGGATTTTTTTGAGGATTTAATTTTATTCACCATATGGATTCAAGCCATTCAATTCTCAAACCCATTTTATTTGAAAATATTCAAATTATCAAAATAACAATTGAAATTTAATCATTACATCTCAACATTTTGGATTTTACTTTTCTTGAATATTTAATATTTTTTGTCATATGGATTGAGACCCAAGTCACACTCCACCCAATCCCAATTTTTTTTTGAAATTGGTCATATTTTTGTCATTGCATTTGGATGGTCTCAATTTTCATTATTTTGGGAGATTGAATTTTGGTTGCCATAAGAAACCACAACCTTAAGGTTTTTTTGTAATGATTGAATTTTTCTTTCCAATTTGCGGTAATTAATTTTACCCTTACAAAGAAATTACTTCTTTTACTTAAACCAATGTGACATTAAGTTATGTCAACATCAAAACTAACATGATGTGGTGTGGTTATGTTGTGTAACTCCAAGGTGAGTTTCTTAAGTTGATTTTTAAATATTAAAATACATTAATTATGTATTAAAAAATTCATGTTAATTTCAAAATGTAATATTGTAATCAAATGATTCAAAATTTTATAATACAAAAAGTTAAAGAGTATGGTTTCAACATCTTGTCAAATGTAATTATCAGTTTAGACATTGTTTGGTTAAAAGCCATTGACGTGTTGAATGTTGAATTAAACAACAAATATGGCCTTCACAATAACATTTATTTTATTTTTTCATCCCATAAAGGTCTATCATGGAAAAACTTTCAAGAGTTTTTTGAAGCCTACAAAGTGGATAATAATTTTAGTGTAAGAAATTTGCATATTTAATTTCCTTATACACTAATATCTAATTGTAAGTTCTACAAGTTAAATTACCATGTGGTTACATTGCTCAATTTATACCATTTTATATGCTTAAAGTTATATATACTTCATTGATGAGGAGTTTCACTTTTGTTTTCAAAATATTATAAAATTTGCATATTATATACAAGTATTATTATTGTGCAAGTTATACACATTTAAAAAACCCTAATTATATCTTTGAAAGTGGGTGATTGTTTCACCAGTTGGCACAATTTTTGGGTCTATCCAATATGTAGGGGTATTGAAAGACATTATCTTTTTGGACTATGGACTTGTATCCCAACCAATAATATTCTTTTAAGTGTGATCAACTTACACCACATGGGTTAGATAGATGGGGTTATTTAACATATGAGTGGGATGAAGATCATGGCTTCTTGTTGGCAAATTTATGCTAGTTAAAAACAAACATTGATGAACCAAATGTGTTTATAGCGCAAGTCCAACAAGTGTTCTATGCAAAGGAACATCACACACCATGGTGGAATTTTGTGTTGCATAAGGACCAAGGTCTAGATAATGACAAAAAATAGTGAAGAGATTACCCTTGTTAATAATGCAATTGGTATAAAGGCACCACTTCAAATTCCAAAAACACCTACCCACACCACACTTGTTTGCAACTTCATTGGTCAAGTATGTGACCACTATGAACAAGTGTAGTATCAAACCTCAATCCAAAGCCTAAACATGCAACTACCAAATTTGGGCCAAAATTGTTACCCTTGCATGTGCCATATTAGATTCACACATTTCACATGTAAAAGTATGTTTGGAAAAATCTACATGTACATACATTGTGATGTGAAAAAATATGCATTGATAATAATTTTCCAATAGAACATGACACCAAACCATTAAAAGGACATTAACATATACCCCTAGTGGATGTACATCCTAACCTCAAATGTGGCCTTATAATGTGCAAAATATACATGATAGCATACACCTAGGAGCTATTACCATATCATACTAATTACCAATTTTTGGTTACTTCTTCAACTAATGGGATGTATAATGCCTTCTAGGTGAACAAGTTAATAGTCATAGACTAGTCGTAGATGTGACAAAAAAATGAGTGATTTGAACTCTAGTTGTAAAATTTACCAAGGTTAGTTGCAAATGACAATTAGTCACATGCAATCACAAATTGGTTGGTTACATTTTCACCTATTTTTATTAATGCAATTATCTTTTACATGAAATAACATCCCTTAGTTTTCATGGGGGAGCCTTGATCTATGATAATGTGGTTTTATAAATGGAGCAAGAAAGTGACCTTAACAAAACTAAGTGTGTTCAATTATGATTACTTTTCAAGGTCGATATATTTCAATGATTTAATAATGCATTAACAAAGTAGTTCATTTTAGTACTCATGTATGAAAAAGAAAGTTTCCCCTAGCACATTGATAATGTTTATTACTTGTGAAAAAATCAAGTAGGCATTACCCATTTGGAAGTAACCTACAAAGCCTACTATTTCATCTAAGATGATGCAAAATTTTTAAAACGTGTAGCATAAGTAGAAACCTCCAACATATTCCATGTTATCCAATTTTTGCCCTAGTATCTAAAAAAACACCATTTTTTGTGTACAATTTCAAATTTTGATGTTACACTTACTAAACATTGTTACCTTCTTAAGGTACATGAAAAGATATTGTAACTAGACAATGGTAAGTCAAAGCAAATTGTGTTGGTTTTTGTTATTGTTTATAACAACTTGGTTTGCTAACTTGTCAATTGAATGAAGTTATTACACTTTACTAAATTTGCTCCATTCACATTTACAATTCCAATACTTTCAAATAAGGTTGTTTCCATTGAGTTTTATTTATATCCAATGTTAAAATCCTTGACAAAGTTGAAGGACCCCAATAAATTATTTTTTTCAACAAGGTTACTTCTTTCCATATTAATATATAACTATGGTTACAAATTAATTAGAAGGTTCCACTTTGTGGTTCTTTTTAATATCAATAGTATTGTAGTTGAACAATGTCAACATTATGTTATATCCATGGGTTACAAGTCAATGCCAAAACAATGCTAATAGTTGATTCAACAATTTTCAATTGCAAGATTTTGTTTATATTGAAACAATGATTAACATAATTAACCATGTGATTTTTCAACACCACCTTTTATTGTAATAGTGTTATATCAACATTCCTAATATGTTGATTTAATGTGTTATTCCAACAACATCAATTCAATATTTTTTAATCTATGTTGCTTTGATGTTGATCATATTCATCCAATGGATGAGTGTTCAAAAAATGTCAAATGTTTTAGAATAATTTCAATGTCATTTCAAAACACGTTGTCACTCCACATCATGTCAATGATCATATCAACAATTAACATTGAATATTGGGCATATTGGTACCAATTGAATAACTTACTAATTTGTTTTGAAACAATTTCTATGCCATCCCAAAGCATTAAATGTCACAAATGCCATATTTAGAACATTATGTCAGTGATTGTTTTGACACTAAATGTGAAATATATTATTAAAATGTAATACAAACAACTATACATAGAAGGCACAAGTTTGTGATGATTAAGTTTAGCAACTATTGACATGTTGATGAATTCATTCACAATGGGTTTCACTTAATCACATGCATGATTAATCATGTTGTTAAGCATTTTTTCAAATTACAATAAATAGTGATGTTAGAGGTTTCTCCAATGATCTAGTCCCTTTGACCAAAGCTCTAAAAAGACATGCAATCATGTATTACACACACATTATAAGTAATTCAACAAGTTACTATTTTAATTCAAATTAATGAAGCCAAAATGAAAGATATAATGAATAAACCCAAGTAGCTGAAAAATGAATATCATATTTTGATAACTCAAAGCATTAATTTAACCAAACAATTGAATAAAAAATTTGAAGGTATCAAGGCTTTTAGAACACCACTATGCATCAAATGCATTCATTACCCATAATTTATACTTCGTTGGCAACCCCCAAATCACATTTTCCAATTTTCTTGTAGATCAAAGTCTTTAGATTGAACACCATCATTTTCATCAACTGTAATACTCGAACGTGCTCCAAGGTCTTCACCATATTGACATGGATCTAAAAAGTCCACATTAATTAAAAAATTGAACAAACCATAAAAAAGACTAAAAGACCAAACAAATTGTGTTCCTAACACATATTGTCATTATTTCATTCATTTTAAGCAATCACTATTACTTACAAAACAGTGAAGAATACGAAACACATAAACAAAACATAATTGTAGGAATGTTTTTTAGAAAATTAAAAAATATAACATAAGAATCATACAAATATCACAAAATAAAAAACACATGCAAAATACCACAAAAACAATGACGTTTCTAAAATTAATTAGTTGAAAGTAAACTAAAAAAACATTAAACCAAAACAATAATATAAAATAAAATGAAAATAATTTTTAAAAAAAGTATTCATCTACGTGCATAACCAAATAAAGTTAATGTATTTTCACATTGAATAAAAAATACTAATTATAATAAAAATAACTAATTGAAAAAAAAATTCTTTTGTAAACCATAAAAATAATTGTAACCATAACTTGTATTTATAACTATCCAAAATTTAATAGAAATGGGAATGTCTTAATATGAAACAAATAATGAGCGATTGTAATGACAACCAAAGCACAAAACAAAAGACAAAACTTGAAAACAAACAATAAACGTATAGGAATTCACATAATATTGAAATATAGGAACAAAACCAAATGCCTAGATTTTAACCTAAAAAAACAATGACAAAATAAACTAAAAACACATTTTGAAAATTGCTCCAAAAAAAAAATAAAATTACTAATAGAGTTTAGTGTGATTGATTATTGAAAACCACAATATTCCATTCAATATTGTTTGTAATGAACTCCAAAATGCAAAAAACAAAAAAATGAAAAGAAAAGAAGACAAAATTTAAATAATCTCTTATTTCATTTTTTGAAAATTGGTGAAGTATGTACATGGCAAGGATGGTGGTGAGAACATATTTGAATGATTTTAAATGATCATGACTATTGCCTTTAATCAATATACATTTGTTGAATTTGGTGTTTAAACATACTACTTTTCCATTATTTGTTTGATATATTTAATTTTTAAAATTATATTAAAAATTGAAAAATATGTAAATACATTTTATCCAAACCTTAACAAAGAGAGTAGAAAATTCAAATATTTTATCTACTCGAAATCAATTTTGATAAAATTGACATATGTTTGCATCTATTTGCATTTTTTTAAAAATCTATTTAAATCCATATTTGACATATGATTCTTCGGTCATAAAGTCAAAAGAATGTTCACATTAATCATGCAAAAATATTATATTTTTAGGGTACATGGATGAATGAATACCCGGCTTGTCTTGCAAGCTTGATTTGGACAATGAAGTTTTTGATGAGGATGAAAAGAGTAGTTTGGGGGATTCATGGATGAATGAAATACCTGGCTTGATTTGGACAATGAAGTTTTAGCCAAGGATGAAGAAAAGTACGTTGGGACTTCATGGATGAATGAAATACTGGGCTTTGATTTGGAGAATGGAGTTTTTGCCGAGGATGAAGAAAAGTACGTTGGGACTCATGGATGAATGAAATACTGGGGTTTGATTTGGAGAGCGAAGTTTTATGCCGAGGATGAAGAAAATTACGTTGGGACTCATAGATGAATGAAATACTTGGTTAGTTTGGAGAATGAAGTTTCTGCCGAGGATGAAGAAAAGTACGTGGGGACTCATGGATGAATGAAAAACTTGGTTTGGTTTGGACGATTGGAGTTTTGATAAGGATGAAGAAAAAGTACGTTGGAACTCACGGATGATTGAAATACGTGGCTTGAATTGGACACTGAATTTTGGATGAGAAATGTAGCGGGGATGGAGAGTAGCCTCATGGCTGCTGCGTCGCGGCCGTTGTTTGCAAATCCTGGTACCGATCAATCATGACGTGATCGTCACGGCTGAAGAGAAGCCTCAAAAATTCTTTCCTAGAGATGAGGATTTCCGCGTGGGAAACTGAATAGATCATTGACTATGTTCCTGTTTTTGGATCTTGCATCGGAGTTGTTGTTGTTGTTGCAGTGGTGAACAGAAGTCGACCAAAGTTTTCCTCACTGTTGTTGGAGTTGTGGATGCTAGGTACTTAGGGTTTGCTTGAACTCCTTCCTTTGATGCCGCTACCATTGTGAAGGGATCGGGATCGGGATTAGGGTTTCAATTTCTTTTTGTGTGTGTTTTGCGGGGGAGGCGGGGGGGCATTTTGCAACACATTCAGTAGCATACAGCCATTGATAATGGCGGATTCCGAGGCAAAGGGAGCAGAGTTTGAGAAGAAGGCGGACAAGAAGCTGAGTGGATGGGCTGTTTTCGGTAGCAAGTATGATGATGCTGCTGAGCTTCTTGAGAAAGCGGCCAATAGTTACAAGCTTGCCAAATCATGTAATGCAATTTTTCTGGACAGATCTCGAATGTGTTGCAATAATCCTGATTTATTTTCTCATCTCTCAATTCTGTTCAGGTTTGATTCAAGTCATGTCGTAAAAGTATGGCGACGTTCTCTCAGCAGTACATGTGAAGATGTTTTGTTCTTCTTTGGTTTTTGTTTTGTGATTCTTTTCTTAGGGTTTCGTGTTTTCCTTTTTCTTAGGGCTATTGCTTCTTTTTCTGGCAAATCTCGTTGCAAACCCTATTTTTTGTCATTATTGTTGCATAATCATCTCAGCGCTTCAAAGCATAAGCAAAAATGTTTGCAAATTGTTCAAGGTTTTGTTTCTTGGCTTTCTTGATGCTGCAGGGGATAAGGCTGCAAATGCATACATCAAGCTTGCAAACTGTCAATTGAAGGTTAGTTTGCTTCCTTTGTGCATCAGGAGGTGCTGTGATCTGGGTTGCCCACCCTTTTTTAGGTTTAGGGTTCACAAAGGGTATTGTTTTTATTTACAGACTGCAGTTTTGATAGTTTAACAGATAGTTAAAAACAAATCAACCTACATTGCTTTGCATTTTTATACCTCTGTTTGTTGTATGTGATTCTGGAGAGCAGCTGGAGAGTAAGCATGAAGCTGCTTCAGCATATGTTGATGCAGCAAACTGTTACAAGAAGTCACAGCCTCAAGGTCAGCAATCCTTCAAATTCTAATCGAGCCTTTGCAGAATACTAGAGGCATTTGTATTTTTGTATATGGTTTTGAGCAGATCATTACATACTTATCCACACCCACTATTAAGAGCTGATGAAGTCAATGGTAAGAAGTAATGGCAGCTAGTCACTGCCCTTCACAATGAAGGTGATGGCCTGATACTTTGTGGGTGAAACTCACAAGAATACAATTGCACTCATTCACATCCTTTTTAGTTACCTCACATGTCTTTCTGAAGGTTTCTCTGCAATCATGTTGATTTACATTGTCTATAGCCTATGATTCTTGCAATGTCCTACTACTCACCCTTGCCAGTGTGCTGTGAATCAATCAAAAGGATGCCACATGTTTGCCTCCTTACAGCTTAGGGACTCTGGTATGCTCATTCCAAGGCAGGTCTTTGTGTTTTGCAGAGGCAGTGCGCATGTTAAACTTGGCTATTGGCATGTTTGAGGATATTGGGCGCCTTACGATGGCTGCAAAGCATTACAAGGTACTTTTGAGGTTGTTGCAACAAGGCCTATTGGAAATTTGTGATGCTTTGAAACTCTGGAGTTGAGATGGATCTTATGAGAGATATTTAGATTGATCTCAATGCTTCCTTCTGATTTGTGCCATGTTTTGTTGACCAGCTTTTATGTGCATTGTTGTTGCCCCTGACAAGGAGTTACATGCTTGGTTTCAGGACATTGCAGACATTTATGAGAAGGAGGAGAATGTTGAGAAGGCAATGGAGTACTATGACAAGGCTGCTGAGCTCTATTCTGGGGAAGGTACTGACAGCACAGCAAACCAATGCAAGATAAAGGTTGCCCAGTTTGCTGCGCAGCTTGAACAGTGCGCATCTATTCCCTCCTTAGTACCTCCTTTGTGCTTTCTATTGTCTGTGCTAGCCAACATCACGTCTGAGTCTTCCCATTGCTTCCGGAAAGGCAACAGAAACTCAGGACGCAGATTGTGTATAATGGTTTGCCCAAGTTTTTGGGAAGATTATTATATGCTTATCTACACCCACTGTTGGGAGCTGATGAACTCAGTGGGTAGTCATGGCAGCTCGTCACTGCCGTTCGTGATGAAGGTGATGGTCTGTCACTTTGTGAGCGACTCTCATGAGGTTATGACTGCACTCATTGTCATGTTACCTTTAATTGTTGTTGTGGAGATTTCTCTGCAACTTCATCGGTCTTTCTATTGTCTGTGCTGCTGGTTGAGTAGGTTGAAGAAAGAACTTCTCATTGCCTCATAGAAGCAAGCTTGGAACGTATTGTTCTGAATAATGGTTCCTTACATTGTTGGTTTCTTTTCTTGATGATGTTTTAGTAGTATAAATGAGACTGTGGGACCCTCTTCAATTTCTTTTTGTCTTGCATAACACAAAAATGAAATGATGCTTAGATGTGGGAATGGTGAAATTTTTGACAGATATGACAAGGCAATTGAGATCTATGAGGATGTGGCAAAGCAATCCTTGAACAATAATCTGTTGAAGTACAGTGTGAAAGGTTACCTTCTTAATGCTGGCCTCTGCCAGATCTGTGCAAAAGATGTTGTGGGTATCAACAATGCACTGGAGAAGTACCAGGTCTGTTTCTATTAATCCTGCCTGGCATTTGCTGTCCTTTACCCAGCTTATTCAGCTGCACTCATTGTCATGTCATATTCAAAGTGTTGTTGTGGAGATTTCTCTGCAATTTTGTAGATATGTTCTTTGCTGAGGTAAGTCAAGACAAATTACTTGGCCTTGCAATAAAGCAGAATAATGATTGCTTTATTTGCTTTTGGTGGTGCAGGAGCTGGATCCAACCTTCTCAAGCACACGAGAATCCAAACTTTTGACGGTGTGGTTGCATTGATCTATTTCCCTTGACAAGCTGTTCATTCTTCTTTGTATTGGCATTTATCACTGTATTTTGTGAGACTGTTTGTGTGGCATATGCTTGTTGACATCTCTTGAAAAGGGATGTTCTTGTTGGTTGTTGACACTTTCCCATAGATGTGATGATGTTGTGGCACTTTTATTGAGGCTGATGCGTGATATAATCTGTGTTTGGTGTTGCTGATTCAGGATTTAGCAGGTGCTATTGATGAGGTGGATGTTGTCAAGTTCACAGATATTGTGAAGGAGTATGACAACATGAGTCGCATTGTATGTTGCTTCTCTGTCCAACCACCAAGTCTGATCAGTGTGTTGTGTTGACTCTTTTTTCCTAATCTTAGAATGTGACATTGGAGCTTAGTCAGTAATCTGTTCTTCACACCTATTTTGTGCATGTGGATTCTTGTCCACATTCAGCTGTGATGCTGACTTTCATGCCATTCCGGTGGTAGAAACTCTGGAGTCTCTGAGCAAATGCTGAATTATGTTGATAGTGGCAATGAGTTTACGGCATCTGTGAAAGGTTGTTTGTGTTTTAAGGCTTGGGTCTCCTCTTTTTCCTCTATTGTTGTTATGATGTTGAATCTGAAATCTCTATGAGCTTATTATCAGGTACTCTCTAATTGCTATTCAGTGTAAGAATGGAGAAATTCTCAATGCTTGTGGGTATGTTTATCAAAGGTGTACCACTGCATTGTGACCTAACAAATTGACATGGATGAGTACTGTCAGACTTTTTGATGAATGGCTTGTCCCTGATATTGATTTTACACCTTTATTTGCATGATGACAGGATCAATGGAAAACAACTCTTCTGTTGCGTGCTAAGAATGCGCTGAAATTGAAGGAGATTGAAGAACCTGATTTACTATAATTTGTCCTTACAGGGCAATCTGGCTAACTGTTTTTTTCACCACTTACATAATGGGGGTGTTACAATGTGGTCACATACACTATTATTGCCATAGCTTACTTTTGTCCCTCTTGTTTGCTTCAAGGATTTTGTGAAGCCAATGTTTATGTGGTTCAAGTCATGCATTGGGCATGATCTTCCGACTAACAGTAGGGTCACATTAGAGAGTCTTGGCCATTATTGTAGATATTTGGATTATTATGGGTGCCATGGATTACAAGGATCTTGGGCTCGGATGTGGTGTAACCAGATCATTGTGGAAAGAGCTTCTGATCTCCATTCTGAGACAATGGCATGGGTGCATGTAGTTGGTGGCTAGTTCTGATGATCCTGTTGGCAGGATCTCGCTTGTGGCGGAGTTTGACACTGATACTTGTAGGTGCTTTGTGACCCATTGAAATGCACTAGATGATTGTGCTGTCTTGATTCTGGCTATATTTGTCTGGCATTGTCCTGCTGCTGATGGTTGCAAAGTGGAACTTTCTATTTGCTGTGGAGGTGCCTCAAAATTTGGATGAAGGTGCTTGATATGAGAATTTTTCCGAGTGGCAGCTCAGTGATCACAACAATTTTTCCATATTGGTTTTTTTCAAGAAGGCAGAAAATCGATGTTTAATGCAGCTTCGGTTGATTACGGTCTGAATTCAGAGTCTGATCCTTTGTCTGGCTGCTGGCTCTTTACCTTTGTAAGTTTGCCTCCAACATTTCTGATGGTATTCTGGTGGCAGACCTTTTGTGACTGTTTAGTCTTTGAATAACTTTTCTTTGAATGAAAACATGTTTATGCTTTCATTATGGTTGGAATTATGTTTAAGCTTGTTTGTTGTAATGCACATTGGTAATTTCTTTCAATTGTGGAAAATTGTCATGTTTTTGACACCAAAAAAATGCAGTTATGCGTTGAAACTATCAAATGAGGCATGAGAAAGGCCAAGAAGTAAATGCAACGTTAGATATATTGGCAAGTATTTATAGCATGATAACAAATTCCATAAGATTTATCTTGTCACAAGTTGGTTTAATATGACCATGGTTAAGAGTTTTTTTTTGTGTTTAGGGTTATCCCTGAGGAGTTTCAAAGTTCCCTCTTTTGACATGATTCAAACTATGCCATGATTGAAAAAATGAGAATGTAAGATTATACCTCATGTTGGTATTGAAGATACTGCAAGTAATGGGAAAGTGATTATCTCTATTTATATTTGTTTGGGGATTTAACACAAAAGAAATTCCATATGCTTCACCATCCAATGAACCTTTTAAACTACCAATGACGATCAATTGATGAAAAAAAATTGATGTTGTGAAAATTAAGTTACATTTGAATGAAAATATTGAATGACATTGCATGCAATTTGAATTGAATTGAATTCAAATTTTTTGATTTGAATTTAAATACATTGAAGGGGATTTCAATTGAATAAAAATTCAATTGAAGAGAAATGGGATGCAAATTGGTGAAGAAACTAATGAAAATCTATTTGTGATTATGGTGTTGTTGGAACAACCTACATATTTTAAAACATAGAATGAATGTTCTCAATTGGACAAAAAATGATTTATGGTGTCTGAACTTTGTCAATAAATGACAAGCTAAGTTAAAATTTAAAATTAATTGTAATAATCTTAATGTATGTTTAATGAGATATGTTGGGTAAGTTATGGTGCCACAAAAAAGAAAGGGAAGAAAAAATTGCCAAAAAGACCATCACTCCAAAGCTACAAATCTAATCAAAATAAATCAATAGTTAAATTGATTCTCCCATAATCATACAACATTCAATTTCTACTTTCGAAACATTTTCAAAAAACCTTAACATAATTTGTTGACATCTAATATATAAGATCATTCCAAATTCATTCTTGTGAGTTCTTATGTTTGCCTTTTGGCATTATCTAGGAATATTTTCTTCCTCCATATATTCCCAACTCAACAAAATAATCTCCTTGAAAAATTTGTGAATTCACCCACTACTCACAACATAGAACCTCTTTAGGTCTCAAGTTATGAAATTGTAACAAGTAGGCAAGCTATTTGCTTGGTTTCCATATGCTTGTGTACTACAATAGAAATAATACAATGATCATCTTCTCATAAAACTTGAATCCTCATGGCAACAACATAATTCTTGTTCAAACTTCCTACACACATAAAATATTCACCTCATTCCTTCAACCAATGTCCAACCTTTGAAAAATGATTTCAAGCACATTGCTTTTGAAATGATAATGTGAAACAGATTAACTTTAAAAAATCCCTTATAATATTTCATCATCTCCATCATTTGTCTTTACCTTAATATTATTATAGTCAACTTCTAAATCTTTAGACCCGATTTCCAACACAATGAAAATTCTTGAAAATTTAGGAACCAACATTAGAAACAATCATAATGAAGATTCTTCTCATAGGTAGAGAATTTTTAAAAAAAACTACCTAAAAAAAAACCACATAATTACATTAACACTAAAACTTGGCTCTTTGTTGTTTTGGTTCATTAACAACATTCCTTTGCCTTAAATCATCCAAGAAGATCTTCACATAATGCCTGAATTTTAATTGAAAAATGCAAAAGATAACCCATCCAAAAATAAATTCTTCACCATTGCCAAACTTCATGTAAAAACATAACAACAACCACCATAATTCTACTTTCAAAACATCACACACATAAGTGGCCCAAAGACAACACTAGCACATCATCACCTTGCATTCACTTTCAACTAACAAAAACATAATGCATACACAAGAAATTAAACAATATGTTCTAATCATTGTTTTCATCCAAAACCATCAATTGTCATAAGTTTTATCACTTTCCTCCCTTTGATGTTTCCTTTCTTTTTTTCATCCTCCATCCTCTTAGGTTTACATCTTGGAGAAACTTTCACTCTCCTTCACATCTCCACACCATGGAATGTCACAAATGACATTCAAAACCTTTGGGTGTCCACAATTTCAACACCATTCATAAATGTGTTAAATTCACCCAATATGCATCACCTTGGTAATTATGTTTGCTCTTTGATTAGCCTAATAATGAGTCTTTTAATGTGTGTTTGTGTGTATTGAAAAAAGAAGACAAAAACATGGCACTAAATCCTTCTCAAGCATTCCACATTATGTTAAGACTTCTTCATCCATCAATCATTCGTCTTTTGCATTGTATTTTGCTTGCCACTATTGATCCAAGTATACCTTTGAATTGTATTCATGATGGCAAATGTGTTGAGAAACATGTCATTATGGATGATTGTTTTTGAATCCATTGGATCCATTTTAGGGAGATTGGTTTCCATGTGGTCAAAACCCATGGATCCATTGTATGTGTTTTTGACACTTGAGTCTTCATATTCACATTCAACATGTAAATATTGTTCTCCCAAAAATGCATTGTTATAGATGTAATCATCATTAATCCCATCATTGATCCCCGCACATGCAGACATACTCATCCGCATATAACATATATTAGATGTGATCACATGTGAACAATTTTGATCAAGTTGCCCATGGATGATCAAAACCAAGTTCAATTGCCCATGGATGATTGAGATGAAATCAAATTTACTTTGTGCAATTTTTACAAAGGATTTTGTAACCTTTGAGCCAATAGAAACAAAAGATAAAAGTTATTAACATTATCATTCTCGTGTTGAAGTCTTCCATCTAGCAATATAAATGTTTGAATACTTGCATAAATAAGCAAATGATCATTTACAAAATTGCAACAATAAAGCTTAATAGGGTTTTAAAGGATTAGAAACTTAGACAATCTTGTGCTTTCCAATCTTCATTTCTTCAAACAATGAGTTTCAATTATATTTCAAAAGATGCAAATCCTTCACAATAAGCTTAGGTAGTGATAACAAAAGTGGCTTCGGTTGAATCTTTGTCATCCACCCTTATACATTAGTTTTAAAAAAAAAAAAATTCAAATTATAAATTTAAAAATAAATAAATTCTAGGGACAAATTTTGTGATTTATTTGATTTTTTATTGTAAATTCAAATATTTTTTTTAATTTTTTGGAAAAATTAGTCAAAATTTTGATATCACAAAATTGAAAAAGAAAATCCCAGTTATTATAAGACCTGCCTTCTATTGCCACTTTTGAGTTGTTATTGGGCCTTTTGATAATAAAGAATTAACAATTAGGTAGGTATGCATATATTAAATATATTTTCAATTTATCATCCTGAGACGTCATTTAAGACCTGAGGTCCTTCCCTATCTGGAAAATCGCAGTCAGGACCTCGAGATGGGGCTTGAGACCTCGAATGGCAAGGTAGGTAGGTACCAGGTACGTATCGGATAGCACGGCGCCATCCCGGCGACCACGCTCGCTCGCTCGCTGGAACGCCCGCTTCCCCTGAACGGATCCGGGAAGCTCTGGATCTTCTTCTTCTTCTTCTTGTCAATTTGCCATCTTTGGTTGCTGTTGTAGTCATATTCTTTTGTTTCCACACAACACTTTGTGTTTTTTTGTCTGAATTGTGACACTTTTGTTGCTCTGGTGGTGGTGGGTGCTTCTTGTCTTACCCGCTTCAATTTCTGGAGCTTGAGAGAGACTTTCTTTTCGGAGCATTTTGGATGCTGGCTGGCTGAGGAGCTCTCGGGAATTGCTTGCTATAAGCCAGCCATGGCGGGTCTGCTTCCGGCGGCGAAATGTTGTTCGGGGTCATTGTTGGGGTCAAGTTATAACAACTCGCAAGCTTCGGCTCTTGAGTCCTCTCGATCCTCGAGTCTAGTCACGAGTTCAAAGAGGAGGAGGACGAGAAGAGATTCGAGGCGGCTGCTGCTGGTTTCCAGCAGCTTGCAGTCAATGGTGTCAGACATGAGCAAGAAAGGTAAGGAAAATGACTAGTGTGCTGTGTGTACTGTGGGCAATTCCAAATTGGAAATTTTTGAGTTTGAAGCTCTCCGTTCTGGAGCAAGGACTGCAAAAACCCAATTGCTTGGTTTTTGCAAAAAAGAGTAGAAAACCCATCTACCCCACATGATGTTGTGGAGTTGTCTGTCTGAAGGTTTAGGGTTTTGAGATGATTAAAGGTTTTTTGGTTTTTTTGTCTGTATGGTCTGGTCTGGGGAGTGCAGCACCCAAGGGCCTTTTTCCACCAGATCCTGAGCCTTACAATGGACCCAAGCTGAAGGTGGCAATTATTGGTGCGGGTCTGGCTGGCATGTCAACGGCTGTGGAGCTTCTGGAGCAAGGCCATGAAGTAGGGTTACACTGACTGACCTGCACATGCTATATATAGATACACCCTAATCATCATCCCTCCCTGTTCTTCTTCTTGTGTATAACCAGAAATCCTGTTCAACAATTGCAAATTTCTTATTTCCAATCTCTTTGTGAGGAGGGGTCATCGATGAGTTTTCTCAAGCTCTTGGAAGTCACCGCCACTGAATGCTGAAGGTTTTTTTTTAACATCATGTACTTCTGCTCATGTAGCCAGTGGTTTGGTTGGGTTTTGGTTTATTTCTTGCTTGTGGTGTGGCTTTTTTTTGTTACTGTTGTTTTGGTCTTTGAAGAAGGTCTTTGACTACTATTTTTGCAGGTGGACATATATGAGTCGCGCAAGTTCATAGGTGGTAAAGTTGGTTCGTTCCAAGACAAAGCTGGAAATCATATTGAAATGGGCTTACATGTGTTTTTTGGCTGCTATAACAACCTTTTCCGTCTCCTCACCAAGGTAAATCACGGATGCAATGTTCTGTGACTCTGAAGCATGAAGTATTAACTAAGAGAGATTGGATGTGTTTGCAAACTGTTTCTGAGTAATATTTGGACTTGCAAACAACAGGTAGGTGCAGCTGATAATTTGCTTGTAAAGGATCACATTCACACTTTCATCAATGCAGGTGGAGATGTTGGAGGTCAACCACAAAACCCTTTAAACTGCTTTGTTCTGAAACCATATCTTTCTTTTTTCAGGTAGCCACTAGAATCTTTGAATCCAGGGAGACAGAAGAATATTAGGTTGTCATGTGCAATGGTACACTGTCCATTCTTCATGCGAGTCTTGCAGGGTTTTAGTCACGTAGAGAAGATGACTGATGACAATTAAAGCATATTTGCAACTGCTTCAGAATTTTTTTGTGTCCTAATTTCTGATGGAAGTTGTTGTGCTGTACATGTTCTTTCAGAGTTGGATTTCCGGTTCCCAGTAGGAGCACCACTCCATGGTATGAAAGCGTTCCTTACAACGAATCAATTGAATGTAAGAGTGCCACATCCTAAATCATCTTTTCATTGCCCAATGTGATGATGGAGTGTATATGTGATGGAGACAACAATCCTGGACCACATTTCTCATATGACAGATCTGCAGAAATTCAGCTTTACTACAGCAAGTGGGAACCCTGTCTTGTAATACTAGCTTTACAGGTTTTTCTCTTGTATGCTTATGGGGAGGGGATTGGTAATACCTTAGCTTTGTGCTGACTGATTTTGGGTGTCGGTAATGTTGGGTGAAATCAGCCATTGGATAAGGCAGCAAATGCACTGGCTTTGGCGACAAGCCCTGTAGTGAGAGCCCTCATTGATCCTGAAGGTGCGATGCGTGACATTCGTGACTTGGACAAGGTGCTTGTCATTCCTCCTTCTTCATTCCTCTACATTCCATTAGGTCCCCGCACTTGGGTTTTAGGGATTAGTAGTGTATCTAGACTGGGAAGTTGAGCTTTGGCAATAAGAAGTGGGGATGGTTGTGGCAGATAAGCTTCTCAGATTGGTTCACATCACATGGAGGGACACGCATGAGCATCAAGAGGATGTGGGATCCAATAGCTTATGCTCTTGGATTCATTGACTGTGACAACATCAGTGCTCGCTGCATGCTCACCATTTTTGCCTTCTTTGCAACAAAGACAGAGGCATCACTGCTCCGCATGCTGAACGGATCACCTGATATGCGACTTAGTGGCCCCATTAGTAAATATATCACTGACCGGGGTGGCAGGTTGCACTCATCTCAACAATGTTTTTCTCAGATGTTTTTGATCCCAATTACAGTATCTGAATTTTACAGATGTATGATGTAGGAGATGATAATGCTATAGTGCTTGTGTCAGAGACTTTGGGATGTTCATCTGTTGCAGGTTTCATCAAAGATGGGGTTGCCGTGAGGTCCTTTACGATTATACTACTGAGGGTGAAACATATGTCTCTGGGCTTGTCATGACCAAGGTATAATATTTCCCTGACCTTTGGTATCCACATGTGTTGGAACATGTGCAAAATGTATTAGACTTGTTGAAGGTATGCCCATGATGTCCCTGATAGATGGGTGTCCTCTTTTCTTTGTTTGAAGTTCCTTCAAAAAATAAGAGCTGCAGAAAATTACATAGCATCACAAGTTCTTGAAGGCTCATAGCATGTTGTGAAGAAGTTCCTAAAGTTCACCTGAATTACAGATGTTTGTAGATGGAAAGTGATTTGTTGCAACTTTTTCTCACTTCTGGGGTTGGGAATGTATGTAACAGGGTGCTCAAAGACAGATTGTGAAAGCAGATGCCTATGTTGCAGGTACATTGTAAAAGTTCTGTCATGACTAGTATACCATTATAGTTGACAACCAAACATATCCATCATCACGTGGTTGTGCTCAATAATCAAATTGTTAGAGTAAGCTTACATGTCCTCTAAAGTTAGGATTTTGCAGTTCAAGCACTCCAGGCAATCTGGTTAGGGATTAGTAGTCAAACCACTCTGCTCAAACAGGGTTGGGAGCTGAAATATTTTAGGGTAAAACTTTTGCTCATCTTCTTCTTCTTCATGAGCAAATTTGTAAGTTGAATAGAGAGAGTAGGTAATCAAAATCATCAGGTGACTTTGTTCTGTGAAACAACAGCTTGTGATGTACCGGGGATAAAGAAGCTGCTACCTCAGCCATGGCGGGAGTGGGAGTTTTTTGACAACATTTACAAGCTTGTTGGGGTTCCAGTGGTGACTGTGCAATTACGTTTCAATGGCTGGGTCACAGAAATGAAAGATATTGAGCTCTCAAGGTATGTGTGACTCATTGGACATCATCCTCACTGGTGGGTGTGTGTTAGTTAATCCTCATAGAGCTTGTTCAGCAGATTAAGACATTGCTTCTGTCAGGCTTACTGCCAGGGCGTAGCATCACATGAACTATCTGGTTTGCCTCTTTTCCGTATTATACCCAAGACAACCAGATTCATTATGTTGCAGCTGTGTGTAGTCTGCAGATGCAAGAAAGGATGCATTGTTGTTTTACCCTGTTCACATCCTTACAAACTGAAGGAAATCCTGAGTCTCCAGCTTGTCAAATTGAATGGCTTTGTTCACCTGCATGTAATGGACTTACTGAAAATTGGGTATTCATTATAATCTTCTTGTGACCAATGGCAGACAAATCAGCCGAGCAGCGGGTCTCGACAACTTGTTGTATTCAGCAGATGCAGATTTTTCATGTTTTGCAGATCTTGCACTTACATCACCAGAGGATTACTACAAGCCTGGAGAAGGCTCTCTACTGCAGTAAGAAGCACACTCTGGTTTTTTTAGCCTTCCTCAATTAGATTTGACAGGCAGGTTCAGCATAGAAGTTGACATTGAAAATCTGCTTTGGAGTATATGACAATAGTTTGTCACTTGATCGTCTCTCCCTCAAAACAAATGTTCTTCTTTTTGAAACTTGGCAATAGAGGGAGCAGTTTAGGCATGGCAAGGGGTGCTTCATGGGGATGGATTTTAGACGACTTGGAGGTTTTCTCAATGGTTGAATGACATGTACGGTGTGTGGAAAACCAGGGTTGTTTTGACTCCTGGAGATCCATACATGCGGCTTCCTAATGAGAAGATCATTGCCAAAGTTCTTGATCAGGTCAGGGTCTTAACTTTCTATTAGTGACTTTTAGTGATGGACCTTGAATGTTGACAAGTTGACAAAAGAGTCCTAGAGAATTTTGGGTGTTTCCTGTGAACTTCTTGAAGTTCTGCAACTTCCCTCAAGAAAGTGCCTTCTGTCCTTTCCCTTCTTTTTGTCGATTGGGTGCATGCCCATAGTATAAGTTCTGGAGAAGCCTTGCTGGCTGGCATTTGTCACTGTTGTTGTTGATGCTTTCACTAAATGTCCGTGTTGTATATGAAAGGTGATGCTGCTATTTCCATCTGCCCAAGGACTGCAAATGACATGGTCATCAGTAGTGAAAATTGAGCAATCACTGTACCGGGAGGCACCAGGGATGGACCTTTACAGACCAGACCAGAAGACCCCTGTCTCTAATTTCTTTCTGTCAGGCTCTTACACCAAACAGGTACTCTTCTGGTCTTAAACTCTAAACCCTAAACCTTGGTCTTGGGTTTGAAAAGATTTGAACATGATTCTTTTTTAGCTGAGGTCTTGAAGTTGTGGTGTGCACTTGTGCTGGGGTCTAAGGCTAGCATGTTGGTGTTGGTGTCGGGGGGTGGATTTTTTGGGTTGCACATAGGACTACATAGACAGCATGGAGGGGGCGACATTGTCAGGGAGGCAGACTTCAGCACGGATCTGTGACATGGGCCAGTATTTGGCCGAACTCCGTCAAAGATTATCAGACAATGACAACTTTCTAAACCATTCAAAGCTCCTGGATGAGTTGACATTGGTGTAGTTTGGAGAGTCTGAAATTATTTGGATCAGTGACTGCATTGTAGGTTTGGTCCTGGATTGTGTACGAGTAAGCACGGAGGTTACAATTACAGATTTTATATGGAGGTGTAGATGAAAGGTTGAGCTTGACCTCACCCTAATCATTCTGCTCAGAAGTATCTAACATTGGCCTATGATGCTTCTCAAGGAAAGGTGTAATATTCATTTATGCAGCTATGCATATCCAACTTTCAGGTGCATTTTTGTTGTGGGGTCTGTGTCTTGGTTGGTTTTGAAGTTGAAGTAGATTGGCGTCCAACGGCACACAGTACTGACTGACTCACAAAAATACTTCACTGACTGAGAGCAACTCCACCAGTGCTCAGTATGTGTGACCCTGTCAAATTAAAATTGGATGAAGAAAAGTCAAAACATGCCAGTTTGGCTCTGCAAAATGGTTTTGACCCAGCATTTTTGCATAGTTTGCTGAGTGTGGTAAAAGGCACAGCAAAGCCTGACACATGATAAATATGATCCGACTGTTGCTCCCTGTTTCTGATAGGCCAAACATAATGATTGGTCTAGGTGGTTTGCTATTAGTTGTCTCCTGCCTACTTGCAGTCCCACTTTTAGTTTTATGAGTGAGGTTGGAAAAAAGTAAATAACTAAACTTGGATGTCAGAAATATTTTTTCAGGGTCACATACTGAGCACCACTGGAGAAGCTCTGAGGCATTTTGCATGTATTGCAACAGTTTGAAAAACCAGTGTAAAGTTTTGCATCTTGGAACTTGCATTACCATTTCCTCCTTTTGCTCTACAATCTCAATTTATAAGTTCTGGAGCAATATGCCTAGTATCTATCTGTCATTGTGCGTACTAGTATATATACTTCTTGCTTTGGACTGACCGAGGAGAAAGAGAGAAGAAAGACTCAGTTGCAAGGAAAAATGAAATAAAATCAGTAAAGAGCTTTTGCTCAAACTCATGAAAAACAACTTGACTAAACAGAAACTTTTAAATTCTGTTTTCTGAACCTTGCAGCTGGACATACTACTGATGTCATACCACAATGGAATGGCAATGGCAAGGGGTGGTCTGTCATAAGGCTCCACTAGGACTGGGTACTGGACGATCAGAGCCAACAGGTGTATATCAGAGCTCTGCTTCTCCACATCTGTCAGGTATGTCAGAGCTCTGCTTCTCCTTGCATATAAAAATCCCCAGATCCTCAATGATCATGACATGAGACAACAATAGCAGATTGTAGTCAATGAATATCATGAAGCTTGTAGTGAATGAATATCATGATCTTGGACCTCCTCCCTTTGCAATGCGTTGGGTTTGTATGGCATGCCACAAAAGCAACCAAAACATGAGAAGATCCTTGCACAAGGGCATGGATGCCATTGTCAGTCTCTGAATTTTCACCCAAGATGCCAGTTTTCATCCCCGTATCCTCTTTTCCTCCATGGAAACAACTGCACCACTATTAAGTAGGAATTCGTAATTCTCATGATGAGCAGAAGGATGAATGAATGAATAAATCAATTAAGGTCTCCAATCTTCATCCCTGATGTGATTTTCTCAGTGTGAGTGTAGTTTTTTCATTCAGGGTAGCTGCATTAACCTTTTTCTCTGACCAAATTTTGTGGTGGGTTCTGGAACCACAAGGAACCCAACAAAGGCTTGAGACAAGATGAGAGACTGTAATAACAAAAGTTGGGTCCATGTGATTTGGAGCAAAGAAGTGGGGCAGCGGCAGCTGCTGTACTTAGTTTTATCTTGGTCCTGAGAGCTGGATTGCCTCAATATCCCATGAAGAATCTTCCACTAGCTCACAATAGCGATTTGGCAATGCCACAGCCTCTTGGGTCCTTCGGCTTTCTACCTCTCGCCATTGCTCCCACCGTTCAGCCAAACCATCACCCTCAAGCATTCGCACTACGTCCAACATTTTTGGACGTTCTGCTGGCAACACTTGGGTGCACAGAAGTGCAACCTGAAATTCTCAGCAAAACCCAAAATTAACTAAGACAAGTGGTAGTCAATAACAAAAAACTCATGCAATTCTAGTGATTGTCGTGTTTGTTGCACAGAATTTTATGAAAGAAGAAAACTTTGTGTTTTTGGATGAAACATGTACCTGCACCATTTCTTCAAGCTCGAGTGAATTGTAATCTGTTTTGAGGTCAATATCCACCAACAAATCAAGCCTTTTCTCTGCTTGAAGCTTCTTGACCTGGTTCACATGAAAAGCCATATTTTCTTCAACAAGAAGAAGGTGGTAACCCCAATTCTGAATTCCAAATGTTGTTACAGGAACTCAAGAAACTCAAAAGCTCTGAGCTAATAGAATTTGCAAAATTTTCTCTCTTCACCATGAACGAAAAGCAAAGAAACAAAGTCTTGTCAAGCTTTGCCTTGTTCAATTGGGAAGTCACTTCCATATTCTTTCACAGGGCTTGCAAAAAAATTACAAGGTACAGTGCCTAGAATTCATTATGAGAATATTTATTCCATATTCCATTATTTCAAAGCTTACGAAAAAAATATCCATATTTTGTAGCTCAGGTGTTTCATAACATATACAAAGAGTGACTTCCCAGAGAGGCTTTGAGCATAATACATGCAATTTTTGAAATTGTTGTTGGTTTATCCTGTAGTCCAAAAACGTTTGCAAAAAAGGCAAGAATGTGAAGAGAAAGCATCATGCAAAGAGAGAGAGAGAGAGAGAAGAAAAAGTTTGTATGTTGTCCAAAAATAAATTGAAGGTATGTATATGACAGACGCACCCAGTCAAGAAGCATCATGTCATTGTGGTTCGACAATCGTCCAAACTCAAAGGCTCTTTGACCAGTAATAAGCTCCAACAGCAGAACACCATAGCCAAATACATCTGTCTTCTCAGAAGATTGTCCAGTAGATAAGTACTCAGGGGCAATATGCCCGACAGTACCCCTCACAGCTGTTGTCACATGTGAATCTTGATGGTCCAAGAGCTTTGCAAGTCCAAAGTCCCCAACAACGGCTTCAAAATCCTCATCCAGAAGTATGTTTGCTGCTTTCACATCTCGGTGTATGATCTTTGGGTCACAATGCTCATGCAAATAGAGTAGGCCCCGTGCTGATCCCAATGCTATCCGCTTCCGTGTTGGCCAATCAAGCGCTGGCCTTCCACAGACCATATCTACCATCCACAAATTATTATGAGACATGATGTGGTTTGCATCTTGTTTTAGTTAAGATGGGTGTGAGAGAAACAAGAAATATTATCATGCTAATTATCATTTCTGTTTGCCACACATCTCATATGACCATAATAGATTAAAAAATAACAAAAAATAAAAATAAAAATCACTAACCACGAAGGCGTGATGCAACACTGCCATTAGGCATGTAAGGGTAGACCAAAAGGCGCTCGGTAGGAGTCATACAAAAGCCTCTCAAACGAAGCAGATTTCGGTGCACAGCCAATGATATCATCTCAACCTCCATTTGGAACTGGATTTCTGCACCTGGGCTGCCCTCTCCCTTTAAACGCTTAACAGCAACCAGTGAGCCATCTGGCAGGTACCCCTTGTACACGTTTCCAAACCCACCTTTCCCTAAGATGTTCTTACTCTGGAAATTGTCTGTTGCAATTTGAAGCTCTCGGAATGAGAACTTTTTCAACTGTCCAAGCAACACATCTGGATCTTGTTGCTCTGCAAAACCTCGAAGAAAAAAAAAACACAAAATCCATCATCTCAACAAAATCTCGATTGTTTCGGCAATTGAGATATTTACAGATAATTAATTTACAGAGCTTGCTGTGTATATCTATCTTAAGCATACACACTTGATAATAAAGTCCACAGAAAAAAACTATAATTCTGAATAATATTGATATGGGCTTCTTCCATCAACAGAACTCCATACAAGTCTCCCAAAATTGAAAGCTAAAATGAAAGACTCTCACAAATCCATCACAAATTCATCAAGAGGCAAATACAGCAAAGCTCAAGAAGCTTAGGGGGTTATGGGGAGCTTGTGACCATTACCATTAACATCAAAGAAGACTTGTTTGTTGCGACGCCGTCGCCACCAGAGAAAACTCAAAACAGAAGATCCAACCAAAAATATTGCTCCCAGTGACAGTCCACCTGCTACTGCGCCGGTAGTCGACCGTCTGATTGTTGTCACATCTTTTGATTCAGAACCCAACACCCCAATTCAATTAGCATCATCAAATAACACAAAAAATTTCCAACCACTTGCAAGATATTATTCTCAACACTTTCAATGTTCCATCATTCATTCAGGCAGTTGAATCCAAAACATTGCCCTAATTTGGTTCAATTCTCCCTCCTTTGAAGAGACCGGCTGACTACAAAGTTTCAAAGGCTAAATGGCATCCATCCACATGAGCTGAAAATACGTCTATCGCTACATACAAGTGCATAGTTGTGTTATAGAAGACATGGCAAGCAGAAGAAACACCAAAAGACAGAATGGGTAAGTTAGCTGTGGTGTATTTGATGAGCGAGAGAACACGATATTGTATAGCATTAGCAACAGCAAAACAAAAAAGGCTTACTTTGTGTGGTGTTTTTTACATCCACTGTCAAAGGTAGCGGAGGATCACCAGGACATTCTCTTTTTGTGCTCCAACCACACAGTAGTGGATTCCCTTGCACACTGTGTGTCACAAAATTTGAAAAACTTTAATATAATAGAAAGTAGGGTAACAAGTACGATGGAAACTGATTTGGTCAATTTTGTTGTTCAAACCAAACAATTGTCATTCCATAATAACTTCTAATATGGGATTGTCGAGAAATCATCTCCACAACAAATACTTTGAATTCTAGCATGACCATATGGGCATGGTCATGAGCTTATGAAATCAATTGCCCACAAAGAGTGACATCTTCACCTTCAAAGATGAATAGTCAAAAACCAAAAAAAACAGGAAAAAAAACACAAGATGTATAGTCCCATTGATGAGCTGACATGACTTAACTACTGTAGACATTGGGTGATTGGTGATTAGAGTACAACCATGTACTCTTACTATTCTAGACATGGAACTTGCATTGGAAAATGCCAGGGAGCTATATAGTTTCGCTTCCAATGGACACTTGAGAAATGGGTACCTCTGAGAGTCCTTACAATAGATTGGGTAATGTCAGATTCGGCACAAAACCTGACAAGTTGTTATAAGAGACATCCCTGCAACAAAAAAAATGGTAACAAACCACATGGAAATAAATGGCCACTATATACATACATCATTGTCAAACACTATTGCTGCTGCCTGGGCAATGCATTTTCTAATCAATTCATTTTTGCAAAGAATGAATTCATGACACTTTCTTTGTTGAGTATGTCAGCAAGTTTCAATAAGTGAAAAAGAAGAAGACAAAAAAGTCAATGAACTTTTATTTTAATTTTAAAAGACGATGATCTTCATTGAATACAAAAGGCTACAACAATAGGAGGTGAGGTAGGTGAGGTGAAAAAGGAGTGCATACAAAGTAGTTAATGTGGGAATGGTGGAAAGAAACGTTGGGAAGGGACCAGAGAGGTGGTTCAATTTGAGTTGTCTTCATTGAACCAATCCACCACCGTCCCCAATAATCACATGCACCCCAGAAAGCATTTTTGCATCAGATTTCGCTCATCAGAAAACAAGCATGCTCTGTAGAGTTTTTTTTTTTTTTTTTTCGGGGGTGTTTCACCCAAAACTTGGAAAGCTCTT
>Ga0209611_10002322_pt1 | contig 33337 bp, 28 predicted proteins | sample S1TSphgellanicum_3_FD_187693 | JGI IMG/M metagenome (GOLD analysis project Ga0209611, IMG submission 187693) | Host-associated microbial communities from peat moss isolated from Minnesota, USA - S1T2_Fc - Sphagnum magellanicum MG (SPAdes) (version 2) | ecosystem: Host-associated > Plants > Peat...
CTATATAGTTTCAACTCCTACTAAACTTAGACAACGGTGCAACTAATAGATAAGCTTGACGGTGCAACTAATTGATCAGGCTTCACGGTGCAACTAATTGATCAGCTTGACGGTGCAACTAATTGATAAGGCTTCACACACAACAATCTCCCACTTGAAGACTAAAACTCGGGTGGACTTCTTCCTCTTCCTTCGATGACTAGTGGATAGGTACGACACACTCATTCTTTTTTGTCTTCAACCTTAAAGACCCACTGAAGCTGCACACAACTCCAGTTTCTCCGTAGTGACTGGTTTGGTTAACATGTCAGCCGGATTCTTGCTCCTTGCAATCTTCACAAGCTTCAATACCCCATCCTCGATTAACGACCGAATGAAATGGTAACGCAGGTCTATGTGCTTGGTCCTAGAATGGAACGCCGAATTCTTTGCCAAGTGTATCGCACTCTGACTATCACTGTGCAACACATTCATCTCTTGCTTGAATCCTAACTCTGTTAATAACCCCTGTAACCATATAAGCTTCTTGCTAGCTTCAGTCACAGCCACATATTCTGCTTCAGTTGTAGATATTGTCACTATCTTCTGCAACTGAGAAACCCAACTAATAGTTGTACTCCCAAATGTGAACACATATCCTGTGGTGCTCCTCATATGATCCACCTCTCCAGCAAAATCTAAATCCACATAACCTTCTAGCTTGAGCTCATCTTTTCTGAAGGTTAGACACTTCTCTGTCGTACCTCGCAGGTACCTTAGGATCCATTTCACTGCTTCCCAGTGTTGCTTGCCTGGATTAGACATGTATCTGCTCACAACTCCCACTGCATGGGAAATGTCTGGTCTCGTGCAAACCATGGCGTACATCAGACTTCTAATGGTTGAGGCATATGGTACTCTAGCCATGAAGTCCTTTTCTTCGTCTGTCTCTAGACACTGTTCCTTGGACAATCTAAAGTGACTAGCTAAAGGTGTTCTGACTGGCTTTGCATCCCTCATGTTGAACCTCTGTAACACCTTACGAATGTACTCTGCTTGAGACAGCTGCAAAGTACCTCCCTGTTCGTCTCTGCTAATCCTCATTCCAAGTATTTGCTTTGCTGCACCCAAATCCTTCATTTTGAATTCACTTGACAATTGCTTCTTCAAATTGTTAATCTCTTCCAAATTTGCACCAGCTACTAACATGTCATCAACATAAAGTAACAATATTATGAAACTTGATTTAATTTTCTTGAAGTAGCAGCAATGGTCAGCATTGCATATGAAGTACCCATTCCTTTGCATAAACCCATCGAACTTCTTGTACCACTGTCGGGGAGCTTGTTTCAAACCATACAAGCTCTTCGTCAATCTGCAAACCATCTCTTCATTGCCCTTTTCCACAAACCCCTCTGGTTGCTGCATGTATATCTCTTCCTCCAAATCTCCATGAAGAAATGCAGTTTTGACATCCAACTGCTCAAGATATAACCCCTTTGTTGCGACAATGCTTAACACTAATCGGATTGTAATTAGTTTAACAACAGGAGAAAAAATCTCAGTGTAATCAATACCTTCCTTTTCCTGAAAGCCTTTGACCACTAGTCTCGCCTTGTATCTTTTGGAACCATCATGTTCTTCTTTGATTCGAAACACCCATTTGTTTTGTAGGGCTTTCTTTCCTTCAAGCAACTTGGCTAACTCCCAAGTTTGATTGGATACAAGCGATTTCATCTCTTCCTTCATTGTAAGCTCCCACTTGCTCACATCTTCTCCCTGACATGCTTCATCATAGCATTTAGGTTCTCCTGCATCTGTCAACAACAAGTATTGCAAGTACCTCCTGTTTGGTACATGTGGGCGAGTGGATTTTCGTAATGTACTTTGGGCCGTTGGGGATTTTCTCAAAGCATTCCCAACCTATGGATTTAGTATTCTCTGACCAATCGAACTGTGTGGTGTTGGAATTTCATCTTGTGGTATAAGTTCTTCAACCTGAGGCTGCACTCTTTGTTCTTCATCTTTTTGACTACCATGTTCCACGATCCTACCACCTGATACATCTTCTAGCCCAAAATAGTCTGGTTCTCTCTGCTCAGACTTCTCTGTGTTTCTGTCCTTGTACATGACCTTTTCATTGAAGACATCATCTCTACTTCTGATCATCTTGCGGTTTTGGTCGTCCCAAAGTTTATATCCAAACTCGTCTTCGCCATAACCCACCAAGGTGCATTTCATTGATTTGGTGTCCAACTTGCTCCTTGCATGATCACTTACATGTACATAAGATACACACCCAAACACTTTCAAATGAAAAAGTTTTACCTCCTTCCCAGTCCAGATCTCTTCTGGTATAGCAAGGTCCAAAGGCTTTGATGGTCCTCTGTTGATCAAGTATGTTGCTGTACTGACTGCTTCTGCCCAGAACTGCTTCAGCAACCCCGACTGTAGGCGCATGCTTCTAGCTTTCTCAGTTAATGTCCTGTTCATACGTTTTGGAGTACCATTCTGCTGCGGTGTACCTGGCATCGTCCTTATGAGCTTTATCCCGCTCTGGTAGCAAAACTTCTTGAACTCGTTGTCTTCGTACTCTCCACCATTGTCTGAACGTAACTTCTTGATCTTCAAACCTGTCTCATTCTCAACCATAGCTTTCCATTTCTTGAAAACTTCAAACACATCAAACTTGTGTTGTAAAAAGTAAACCCATACCTTCCTGGAATGGTCGTCGATGAAAGTGACGAAATAGTGTTTACTTCCGATTGATGAGACTGAAGCTGGACCCCATACGTCGGTGTGCACTAGTTCCAGCTTCTCCTTTGCCGGTGTTTTTCCAACCTTCTTGAAGCTCATTCGTTTCTGCTTCCCAAGAATGTAACTCTCACAGAAATCAACCTCAATGGACTTCAATCCTGGCAGTTTACCTCTCGATTGCATACACTTCAATCCCTAACTACTCATGTGCCCAAACCTTTGGTGCCACAAATTTGGATCCTCTTTACCTTCGGCCACTGCGGCCAAACCACACCCATTGGTAGTTGTGTGAAAAGTCCCGTTCTTAGTTCCTCAGGCGATTGTCATTGCTCCATTCGAGATCTTCCACTTATCTCCCGTGAAAGTCGTCACATAGCCGTCTGATGCTAACTGCCCAATGGAGATCAAATTCTTTCTCAAGTCCGGTACGTGTCTCACATTGTCGAGTTTCCAAACTAAGCCATTCAGCTGGATCTTCACATCTCCTTTCCCGGTAATGTCGCATGCTTGATCGTCACCAAGATGCACCTTACCGAAATTTCCAGAGATATAGTTCTCGAACAAATCCATGTGTGAGGTGGCATGGAATGACGTTCCTGAGTCTAACACCCAAGATTCCATCTTGCTTTCAAATGCGCAAATAAGGCAATCATCTGCCTCCTTTGAAACACAATTTGCACTGCTCTTGCCATCGTCCTTCTTTCCAGATTTACACTCACTAGAGTAGTGACCCATCTTGCCACAATTCCAGCACTCGATGTCTTTCTTGTTTCGCTGCCGATTACCTGAATTGTTGCCTTGACGATTCCTGGACTTGGATCTTCCTCTTAACTTTGATCTTCCTCGTTGATTTCTATTTCGATTCCTGTTTCTGCTTTCTTTACCTTCCATGTTTAGTGCTGAAGATGATGCTCCTGATCCCTCTTCATGCATCCTGATTTCCTGGGTCATAATCATGTCTACAACCTGTTGGAAGGCTAACTTTTCTTTTCCGAATGAGTTGGCGATCGATTGGCATGTCGTGCTCCAACTCTTTGGCATCTGGCCTAGAATTATGCTTGCCAACACTTCATCATCAAATACTATAGAAATCGAATTTAACCCATCTGTTACCTCGTTGAACACATTGAGGTGCTCCTTGAAGCTCTGATTTTCTGACATCTTCAGATTTACTAATTTCTTTATCAGATGGACCTTCCTTGCCGCAGAAGGTTGCTCATATAAATTCGATAGGGCCTTCATGAGATCTGTCGCTGTCTCTTGACCCTTGATGTTGAAGGCGACTGATTTCGACAAACTAAGTCGAATTGCTCCTAGCGCTTTCCGGTCCAAAACCATCCACTGCGCGTCAGTCATACCTCCTGGTTTACATTCGACCACCCATTCTTCATCAGACATGTCCTTCGGTTTTCTACTATCGGCAAATACAAGTCCTTCTGGTATAAATAGTCCTCCATCTACATCTTCCAAAAGCTGAAATTCGTCCCGTTGAATTTCTCTATCTTGTATGTATCCTTTTCGGACCCCATTGCTCTGACTCAAACTAAGAACGATGAGCAATCTGATCTGGTCAACGAAAAAAAATTAAATCAAACTTGGACGGAATCTGGCCGAAATCCAAAACTTTCCGTTTCAAGTCAAAGGAACCGGATCTGGAAGATTTCACCACGCTGAGTCTACTGGTGGTGTTGTTCAACTCGCCGGCGGCAACTGGGCGGCGGTGGCTGCTCCGGCGGCGCATCAATTGCACAATTGTTGTTTCGAACTCCTAGAACCTTGTGCTACAGAATCCTCAACTCTGGATCCTATACACCCTAAGCCTTGAAACCTAAGCTCTGATACCAGTTGTTAGAAAAAAAAAATTATTCAACTTAGGGGGTATGCACACAAACAACAGAAAAAACCAAGGACACAAGATTTTACGTGGTTCAGCAAAAGCTTACATCCACGGAACGCACCCGCACTCAACTCACACTATATTTTAATGAATACAACAGTGGAGAACTATATAGTTTCAAGTTCACCAACTCCTACTAAACTTAGACAACGGTGCAACTAATAGATAGGCTTGACGGTGCAACTGATTGATCAGCTTGACGGTGCAACTAATTTGATCAGGCTTCACAGTGCAACTGATTGATCAGCTTCATAGTGCAACTAATCTGATCAAGCTTCACGGTGCAACTGATTGATCAGCTTCACGGTGCAACTAATCTGATCAGGCTTCACGTGCAACTGATTGATCAGCTTGACGGTGCAACTAATCTGATCAGACTTCACAGTGCAACTGATTGATCAGCTTGACGGTGCAACTAATCTGATCAGGCTTCACGGTGCAACTGATTGATCAATCTTCACGGTGCAACTGATTGATCAGCTTGACGGTGCAACTAATCTGATAAGGTTTCACACACAACAGTTAGACCTTGCTGTACAGCTTGGCACGCTTGAAATTGCAAAGGTACATTACTATCTTTTCAAGCATTTTGGTTTGGCATGAATGCTTGTTGAAACTGGAGCTAAAAAAGCAATGCAGTGGATGCTATCACAAGTCATTGCTCTCAGTTTACATGCACTTATAGACAGTGCTCACAGATAGCAAAGACAATCAACTGTGGACAACAAGCAGTCTGTTATTTTGCATTAGTTCTCTTGGGACTACTGACATAGGTGGGGCTATGTGCAGGCTATTACTGAAGAAGCCCAGAGTCAATCCAAATGGAAGCAACTCAGGTTACAAGGAACACCAGATAGTCTTGGAAAAATATAATAGGAAATCATGAGGTTCTCAACCTGATAGTCATGTGGTTTTCTTGAAAGGAAATCGGAAGAGAATTGGGGCTAATGTCCCCTTGTGAAGGGTGCACTTGCAGTTTTGCTGCCGAGCTCTTTCAAGGGTTTCACAAGGAGATGAAGGAAGTACTGGGCCAGAGCCACAGATTAAAGGCATGGGTGCTGAGGTTAGAGGCAGAGCTCCCTCTTGTCCACAAGGAGTTGCTCTCTGAAACCAATCAGACCCGTTACGCATATTCCCAAGGTAGGTACCCTCACTCGTCAAACCTCTGCAAAAATGATCACCTACTGATAAGATTCTTTCGCTTCTTGCTGGTCAGTAGATTATGGTGTTATAGATTTTTGCGTGCTTGCCACTCTGATGCGAAGATTGCTTTGCCTGTCAACACAGGTTCAAAGTGGCATAGCAGCTTGCCATACAAACCCAAGTCTTGCACACAAGGCGACTTACCACACTTTCTTCGCCACTTCAATGAAGAATGTCAGCCACCTCCCCTCCTCTCTCTCCTTGACAAGTATGCTCTCAACATCCAATTCCCCCACACCCTCGTCTTTCCTTCCTTTGCAAATGTTGGGTGGTCTAATCTTCTGTTGTTGGATCATACACAGTAGCTAATTTAAGAACCATAGAAAAGAACATTTATCAGTTTGATCAGTGCAATGAGAACTGAGATTCTGAGCTTCTCCGACAGTGCACCATGAAGAAAAACACACACCCCTGGGATATATGGAGGTTGCAGTTTAGAGACCTGAATTTGGAGACTATGAGATGGAGTCTTGATGATTTTGAAATCCTATGGCAACCATTTGTCAATATATATGCAACATCATTGAGATCATAGTGTCCAGCTCTGGAGTTGGGCCCTTGTTGTTTGAGGTTCAAGAAAGTTCATTTGTGGGATTGTTTGTGCTCAAGAAAGCTGGTTCCTTCTGGTAGCTAAGGTGTTTGTTGCAGTTCTTGAATCCTGCCTTTACTGAACATGTGTGGTGATGGCTATGTCACAGGCTATGTGCCTTCTGATGTGGACAGAAGTGTCCTCAACGAGGTGCTCACCGTACCTGTTCATCTGAAGCATTGGCTGCCGCAAGTATGAAGAAAGAATTCTGAGGCTTGTGCTCTACCTGACTCTGCATCATCATTTTCAAATTATGTGGTGCTTGATGCACAGATTCTTGTCTTCCTTGAGGAACTTGAGGAAGAAGCTTGAGCATAAAGCTTCAGAAAACTTTGGACACCAAGAACTAAGTTTTCTAGGAGCAACCCTTTTGGAGGGCAATGACAATCTGAGTTGATGCAGTTGACCTTGCCTTTTGATGCATCTGCTGTTAACCTTGTTGGACTCTTCAATGCTTGATCATTATGTGTGGAGGAGTTCATGTCATAAAGCCGAGCTGACATTCAAGGCAAGCTTCTAGGTGCTTCTGGCTTTTGGGCTTCTGTTCAGTTCACCTGGTATGGTGAATTATTTTGGGGTTAGCAAGTTCAACTTTCGCCTATTTATTTGGTCAAAGTTTTCCAGTGAAATTTTATAGCAGCAATTCCAGAAATGGGTATGAACCATTAGAAATGTGAAAAAAACCTATTGGAAATATATGTTGTTTTTATGGCAAAAGAATCAGCATGTGCTATCAAAACAATAGATAAGACCCACAGGCAACCTGTGTGAGTATTATGACAAGAAGATTATTTTTATGTTAATTATCAACACATTTCACAACGCATTCCAAATGATGTTTTAACATTTTTTTTTTATGACATAGACCTAGATTATTAATTGTTCTATGTAAGATGACACCATGCATTTGTCAATGTCATTTACACACATTTCCAAAGTTATTTACACAAACCTTCTGCAAAACACGCATGCATTACCACTGCAAAATCACATTTGACACTACGGTTTTTAACTGCAATTCACACATGTTTTTCTTAATGTAACAAATGGATTTCCAATGAATTTTCTCAATTGGGAGGTCCCTCTTGAACCATAAAAGAAATTATGAAAAAAGTGCTGCAAATGCGTTTTGAGAGTATGACAAATGCATTAGTATAGGGCATTTAACAACATTTAGTTGACCGATGCTTTTTAAAACGGTATTAAAACACAATTTTCTTAGTTTACACATGGATTTCCCACAAAATGGGATGAGGGGGCACCCTCATAACCATGAAAAACATATTGAAAATCTATGGGAAAAACGTTGTTAAAGGCTCAAAGTGTAGTAGTGACCCACCACAATATGTTACATAACATACCCATTGACTTCATCACTTCCTGGCAATGGATGGAGGAGGGTAATGTCAAACATTACCCAACTTAGCAAGCTGAGAAATGAAAAATGGAAAAACTCAAAAAAGAAAGGAGGAAGAAAACTGAGAGAAGCCTGATCATGCAGATGTCCGTGCCTAGGTTCGAAGCCGATGCCCTGCACAGACTGCCACGGTCCAGTCTCTTTTTCAGTGGCGGCAAATCGCCAGATTTTAGAGTCCTCTTGAAAACAGGACACCGCTCCCACCCAACTTGTTGAAGAAATGTGGATTTGCAATTGTACTTAATTTGTCCTCCTCAATCTGAGTTTCTGGCGGAATATCGATCTGTGGTATTGTCGGCAGCTGCCTAGATCACATAGTCATTGCTGTTGTCTTTCAAGATGCAAGCTGCTGGAGATGTTCTGGCCAAATTGTCGAATGTGCTTCCCACGGGCACCTTCCTGGCGTTCCAAGCGCTAGCACCCTTGGCAACCAACAACGGAGACTGCGGAGTGACTGAGAAAGTGCTGACTAGTATCGCCCTCGTCGTCCTTAGCGCCCTCTGTGTCGTTTCTTGCTTCACGGATAGCTATAGAGAACCGAACCGGGTGTTGCATCCCGGGTTTGTGACTAGCAGAGGATTGTGGAATCCGACTTTCAAGGATCCGGCTTTCCAAGCTGCCCACAGGAATCAAGACTCTTATCACCTAGGGCTAAACCAAATGTACCGGCGGAGTAATTGGGATTTCGTGAACGCTGGTGTCTCTGTAGCTGCCCTTGCCACTCTCACGCTCTTGACGCCTCCTGTTACCACTTGTTTTTATCCCCACATCGCCGTAAGATGGCGGAAACCAGCAAAGCCACCAACAAAGGCACCGTTTTCATGATATGCTAGATCATTTGGATGATAGCCACTTTGGTTACATCACAAAATTCATTAAAAAAAACTTTGGTATAATCCCTCCTCTTTTCTAAAAGAATATTCAATAATATAATGTGCCCTCCGAATACACTTAGGAAATTTCACTACGTGTTTTACTAGAATGAAGAAGGAAGGTACATAAAAATAGCCAAAACACTTAATGAGAAATAGCCCCACCTAAACTCTATGTCTAGTTTCACTTGGGAGTTATAACAAGTTATTTCTATAATGGGACAAAGATGAGAGAAGGCCATTTCAAATAGTGCGTGTCTCAATGTTACTTTTGATTTCCAATTTTTTGTTATTAAATACTTGTGATTGTCCTATTGTCAATTTTCCATGTTGTTGGGCACTAGTGATTCTAATTTTCTATACAGTGAGTAGGATTTTTGGAATAATTTTGAAACCTTCCCAAGAAAAAATAAAAGGTCTTTTCATGTACTTCAAAATTCAATTCAAGGTCACAAGATCTCTAATGCTCATTTTCCCAAAATCCTTATGGAATGCCACACTTGGATTTTTGTTTTAACTTAGAGTGTGGTTTTCTTACAATGGTTTCTTATAGACCTAAAAGTTACTAAAAGTTTTATGGAGACTAGTTATTCCTAAAAAGAGGTGTCTCGATTTTTTTTACAATGGTTTGTTTTGATTGGTGTTTTGAAAGGTTTAATTTTTTTCATCTAAATTTTTTGAATTAAGAGAATGAATTGTGACACTTAATAATAAATATTCTCATAAAATCTTAAGGGTCAAAACACATTCAAAGGAGTTAAAAAGGGCGATGGACGTCAAATTTTGTCATAAAATTTTTTTTTAAAAAAAATTGTCATTTGAAACCAAGATAATCATGGCACATTATATTTTTTTAACACATATGCATGTCAAGAAATTCAAATTAAAAATTTATTTGATCTAATTTTAGTGTTTAATTTAGTTAAGAACTTTTCAAAGTGAAAAACTCTATCATTAAAGAAGGACATTTTTATAAAAGACTTTCAAAGGACTCATATAATAAAAATAAATTGATAGTAAAAAAATATGAGATGATAATAACTTATTGTTAACTTAGTAAACTAACCTTAAAAAATATTCACAATTTTAAAAATGTGAAATTTTAAATTTTTGAAAATTCAAAGTATGGACATTTGGAAATTCAAATTTTCAAAATTGCAAGAATGTTCTACCACATAGAAATGGGGTATAATGTACATGATATAGATTTAATTGAACCTTTAAAAATTAATATTTTTTAATATGATTTCAAATTATCATCATTTTTCAAGATGAAACATAAAATCTAAAAAGAATTTGTACACTTTTACAAATTCACATTTATTTTTAAATGATTAAGGATTTTTTTTTTGGATTCATTGAAACAATTTCAATCATTTTCATAACAAATTGAAAAAATAATTATTCAAAAATCCATTCGTATGAAAAAAATTATTTTGGAGAAAAATGACATGGAATCTTAATGCAAATTAACGCTTGTGACTCTTTTGAGTGCATTTTGACCCCTGAGTGTGAATATTCATATTATGTAATAGAAAAGTCTTTTTGTTTTGAAGTGCTTAAGCATAAGGATACTATCCTGAATGATGAACATTGAAAAACAAGGAAAGGTTGGAAGCCTTACCTTTTTCCAACATTAAAACCTAGCCTAATTTTCAAAGGATGTGCATTTCCACCATGGAAGATTTCTTCCATATTTTTGGAAGATCATTATTGAGTTTTTGGGCTTGACAATGGTATTTAAATACATTAAACAAATTAGGGAAGGTTTTTGTAGGTGTATGGAGCCCCTTAAGACCGGATGTTTTTCTGTCATGTGGAAACCAATATTGTGCAAGTATAAAAAATGGCACCAAAAAAATTGGTTATTAGGGTGGTTTTTTATTTCATAACCACTAGTTTTGAAAAATAATCATCACCCTCCAATAATAATGATGATGGTGGAATAACTAATATTGTGCATTTTTTTCTTCAAACAAACCTCTAATTTCAAATCTAACATTCCTTATTTTTATGGGAGGTTTTTAGTTATGGGTTTGATCCCCACTTCTTTCAACTTCTAAACCTTTTGGTTTTAGTTTTAACACAATTTTTCAAATTCAAGAATCTTTGGATTCGATTCAAGGACCAAGTTCAATTCTAGGTACACATTACACATTTCGTAATGCTAGAAACAATATAGGTGTAAGGTAAGGCATCACCTTGAAGGGATTTATAAATATGAACCATTATGAAAGTGAAAATGGTGAGAACTTGCGAAGCATCAAAAAAGTCCTTTACATTAAAGATATCCGTAAATCAACACCTTGTTCACTATCATGTTTCATCTTGACTTTCATATTTCCTTAAAGTCTCTAAAATTGTGACCCAAACTCAAAATATAGCATGGAAATTAGATCAATTTTTGAACGAGCACATGTTTCACCTACACACCTTGCTTACATAGGGGATTCACCTAAGCCCTCTACCTACCTAAGGCCTTTACCTAAAGGATCTAACTACCTACCTAGGGGTCTACTGAAAGGGCCTATCTAATCTACCTAAAGGGTCTACTTAACTACCTAGGAAATCTACCTAAGGGCCTTACCTAAGGATCTACATAAAAGGTATACCTATTTACATATTTACCCATTTGCCTAGGCTACTTTCCTACCTAAGCCCCTAAGTTACCTATTTATTTATTCACCTACCTAGGTTACCTACCCTCCTACCTAAACATCCAACCTACCTACATAAGGACCTAACAACTTAAATTACCTACTTACATAGGCCATCGGCCTACTACATGAGCTATGTAGATACCTATAAAAATTAAGTAGGCTACTTAATTATCACATGAACCCATTTTTTGGTATCTCATGGGACTAAGGGCATTTTGGCAGTAAAATTTTCATTAATGAAAATGGTGATCATCCAAAGTTAAAATTTTGAATAAAGTCTTTAAGAGACTTTTAATAGACCAAGTCCTTCAAAGATCCTTTCTTCATCATTAATGTCATTAGAGCAAAATCTTTCTATGGATCAATTATTTAGGGTTTGTCAAAAGGTGCTTGCTATATTGTTTTGAAGGTTTTTCAAAATGTGTATTTGGATTCTTTTTTACGATTCTCAAAGGTGCACTTTGGATGATTTTGGAGTGATTTTTTTAAGTGGGTTTGTAGTGTATTAAGTTTTTTCCTATCCCTTCCTTATATTGTTATTTAAAGTTGGACAATGTTTCTTTTAGGGTCATTTTCCATTTATGAACAATATGGATCATTTTTCAAGCACCTCTAACATTTTTAACATTTCTCAAGTTTTAATGCATTAAATGTTGAAAAAATCATTGGTGGCACGGATGTCAAGGCTTTCATGTTGTTATAAGTCGCCTCAATTGCTATTGCTAACTTGGGGAAGTTTTTCATATTAAGTGAAATGAAGTCAAGTCTTAGCTAGATAGTGGATTTGACTATTGGTGTTTGGGATGTACTAATGACATTTGGATTATACCAAACCTTGACCAATTTAACTTTAGCCGAATTCAAAAAGTTGGCGATGATAATCATGCCAACTATTGTCAACCATGTGAAACATTGTGTAATTTTTCAATTGACCATGGAAGTTGACACCGAAACAACACCTCTTGAATTTCATTCTATAACTTGAGCATGACAATGTGATCATGCATGATGCATTCATGTGAAATTGTTTCAAGTTCTTTGTGTGCAATGATACAATTTTCATTGCATTATGAAGTTATTGTGAATGAGATTTGATGGCCAACAATAGAGGAAAAGGTTACATTGGCTATTACGATTTGAAATTTCCCAAGTTGCATCAAGTTCATTGATAGAAACTTGGTAGAGATTCACAAACCATGGAATAATATGGCACACTAGACTTGGTTCAACAAGTGGAAAAAAATTTATTCGATGAACAACATGATCATTGTCAATCATCAAAATCTTTTCATCTACATTGACAGTGGATACCCCAAGGTCATACCATGATATGACAATATTGTGACATTTCAACATTTACATTAATTGTTGTAACCATTTTGCCCATGCAAATGATTATTTTGAGTATTTGTTTGGAGACCTAGGCTACATGGGCAAATAAATGTTTATCATGCAACAAATTGGACAATGATAGTTGTTTCTTAGATGTGGACCTCACCGTGGTTTTCAGATACAACAAGATGCATGCAATATATAGGGTTAAGGTGGAGGGTGGCATTAGAGGGTTTAAGAGCAAGTGTAGAAGGCTAATGAATTTTTTGACACCATTAAATCCAAGTTTCACCACTTATTTCATATTGTTGCCCTACTTATAAACTTTCTTTAAAGAGATAGGATGGATTTCACTGATGAAATCATTAGGAAACAAATGGAGAACCAAGTTAATTTTGGATGAGATGAAGATTTATAAATATAAGGTCTAGGGACCATTTTGGGTGGGATGGAGATTTTTAGAGATTTAGGTCTAGGGACCATTTTGGGTGGGATGGAGATTTTTAGAGATTTAGGTCTAGGGACCATTTTGAGATGGGGTGGAGGGTTTAGGGTGTGGAGTATTAGGGTTTATTGTGTAGGGTTTTTAAGATTTTGGAGAATTTTACAATCTTTATTTAGGTTTTAGAACCATGTTATTGATTTATAATTATTCACAATTAATAAATTCTTTGGGAATTTAATTAAAAATTTTGGAGACTGAAATTTGAATCTGGAATTTTTGAAATTTTTTGAAAATTGTACTCTTAGTTTTGGAAATTATTATTTGAGTCTGAAATCTTTATTTGAATTTGAGCATTGAAAATTGAAATCTGAAAATAATTATTTGAATCCGAAAATGTGTATTGGAATTTGAAAACTGAAAATTGACACCTGAAAATTTTAATTTAACTCTAATAATTGGGTTAATGATCTAAAAAAAAATTTGATTATGAAAAAAAAAATTGAATTCTACAAATTGTATGAATAATCAAAAATTGTTATTTGAATTTGTAAACTGAAATCTGAATCCTAAAAATTATTATTTTAAATCTGAAAATTGCTAACTAGATCTAGAAATTCTTATTTGAATTTGAAAAATTCTATTTGAATTTTGAAAATTGTTGTTTTAATTTTAGAAACTTTTAATTTTACTTAGGAAAATTGTAGTTCTAATTATGAAAATTGTGGATAATATTTTTGAAATGTTTATTTCTAGAAACTTGTAATTAAAAACCAAGGGTTATTTTTACTCCCATTTGAATTAATTATTAGAAATTACACCCATATCTTGACCTTTGTTGTGTTTGTGTTAAGTAATGCCAACTTGGCCCACTAAAAGAACATCTTTAGTCTCACTATTTGATTGAAATTGTTAGGCTATGGATGCAATATTGATGGGTTTAGTGTGCAACATTTTAGTCTTGGACATGTGTTTTTCCAACTTTTCATTGGATATGTTAACGTTTAAAGCATACAATAGAACCTCTATAATTTTATCACCTAGGGACCGGCAACCAGTGATAAAGTTTGAGAGGTTATAAGTTATGGGAGAGTTTGGAAATGTGAGGCGCAGGGTTCAAAAGTTGCAGGCTGCTCTTTTTTCCAATTTTCTTTGCATTTTTTATCATCAAGGCAACCCGTCTTTGGCAGAGAAAAACGGTGAAAAACATCTGAAATCCAACACTTTTTTTCCGAACCTGCTTGTAACCGGAGTATTGTCCCTCCAGCGCATTTCACACTTTGCCCTAAACTAGATATACACGGTACAGATCTGAGCTACACTCTATAGAAGGTCGCGGAGACCCCTTGGAATAGTCTTAAACAGAGGCCTATCATTAGTTATTTCCACCATAACTGATCAAGAAATAAACGAATTATAAAATTATAAAATTGTCGGGAAAGAGGAAAAGTGATAAGTTATAAAAATATAATTTTTTTGCTTGGTCCCATTGATGGAACGGGCTGGAGTGATAAAATTTGAGAGGTTATAAAATTTGGGGGGATCAGTTTATAGAGGTTCTACTGTATATTTTGCTCGAAACGCTAATCCCTACATGAACATTATCAATATTTATTGACATGCCAATATTGGGTGTGAATCTTGTACTATTTAAGAAGGACTATGGCGTTTTTAAAACATTCCTAAATACGTGGTCATCAATCATCTTTAATCGAGCTATAACTTCATTGCATATTATATTAACCTTCTCCCAAAAAAATTCATTGGAAGTCCATGTTTTCAACTCCTTTGACATCTGCCACAACCAATCCTTTAGTGTCTCTTCTTAGAATGGAGAGTCCAAGTATTATGCATGGGAAAAAACATACACATTCTTCCACATTGCATTAAGAATTAGTTGGGTAACTTGTTTTTTCCCCTTATTGTATAGCTTGAAATGAATATTGTACATAATTGCCATGGTACCAAGGTCCACCAATGGTCCATTGGGTGGGTCTTTCTGAGCTTCCTTCGTCTTCCAATGTGTTGCTAATAAAGGTTCAAATTCTTTTAGAGGTGTGTGTTAGTCACTTGCTTGTGACTCCATGAAAAAATAAAATTTGCCATGCCTAATGGACTATTAAAAAAAAGTGAGACAACTTGGGGTATTTTCTCTTGTGTTGGTGCAACCTCCAAAAATTGATGCACAAGCTTGGTTTGCACAAGCTTGGTTATTTTTCATTGTGTTCCTTCAACCTTTGAAAACTAATGCATTATTGCAACCTTTGAAAATCAATTCGCTCCCACGACCTTTGAAACCTCCCTTTCTCTTTCCAATGCAAGTTGCAAAAATCGATCTACCACAACCTAATGCTCTAACACAACCTTTGAAACTATATTCTCTCCTTCCAATGAGTTGCTACAACCTTTGATTACCGCTTTCTTTCTTTTTTTCCCATCACCTCTCTTTTCAACCCCAATCCTTTTTGATGTTTGTCACAACCTCAACCTTTTTATCTCTCTAAACCCTTTCATGTCACCACAACCTTCGCCTCCCTCTCTCTTCAAACCCCTTCTTCTTTAATTGTTGTCACAATTGTGGCCTTTCTTTCTTTTTTTCCCTCCCTTCTTCTCTGGCTAATACCACAACCTTTGCATCTTACTTCAACCCCCTTCTTCTTTGAGAACTCTTGCAACCTACCACAACCTTTGCTTCTATCTTCAACCTCTCTCAAAGTTCTCACAACCTTCACTTCTTTCTTTGATCCCTTCCTCTTTAATTGCTATCACAACTTCTCGCTTTAATGGCCTAAATTTTTTTGTGTTCGCACATGCTTTCAAACAACAAATTTGAAGTGCATCCAAAATCTTGATATTTTGAATTTCACCTCACCTATTTTTTGGCTTGTATTATGTTCACCCATAGTCGTAAGAGTTGCCTTTTCTTTTGCATGAACTAGTTGTGTAAGCATCATGCTTTGACAACTTTGCACATATTTTTATTGCATAAAACATTTAAATAATTATAACCTCACTCATTTTTCCCCCAATTTGCCAACCTAGAAAATCGGTTACACTATGAAAGCCCATGCCCACACAAGTTCATGGGATTAAAAACATTTCCAATAATGCTCAATATTTGACCTTGCAAAAAAAAATTCACATCCAAGTAAGTTAGTTATTTATTTATTTATTTGCAATCCCACCCATAAAACTAAAACAAAGTGTGCAGATAGGTGGGGACTACTAATTAATTACAAACAATTAAAGCCAATCCTTGCAACTAACCAATGAAAAACAACCATTTTGATTTTTCGTGTCTCTTTTAACAGTGCCATAATATGACCATTTTGCGAGCCAAACTCATACATTGGCTTAGAAACATCACATTCTCACATAGCTTTCTCCAAAATTTGGTGTGTAGTAGTGCCATCACTAAAGTTGTTTTGAACGTTAGTAAAGTTGCTCTAAACCCACTCCAAATGCAAAGGAAATTTTTCCAAAATGCTTTAGATACAAAACTTTACAACAAAGTAAAGCCAAGGATTATGTTATAGATATGGAATTCAACTAGTTAAAATTTATTATTTAAATATAATTTTTTTTCCACTCGTCAACTTTTTGAAAAAAATTCAACTTGCATGCCTACCTCGAGAATTGAACCCTAGGTTTTAGAATTTTTTTTCACGATTCTAATTTGAATTCCAAATCTACCAAAAGGCTAATTCTATAGTCTAGTTCTTCTTTCAATTCTAACAAAATAAATAAACAAACAAATAAATAAATGATAGCTTCGTTTCAATTCATAAAAACTCGACCCTAAACCCTAAAATATAACATTGCAAATCAGATACCCACCCCACACGGATGGTAACCGGTTCTACCAGGGCCAATTCAAGAGTGCAACAAGGGTTGCCCGATGTGGATTTTATATCACAAATGGAAACCAATGGGAGACCCCAAAGTGGAACTAGCCAATGACTACCGGGTCACCTAGGAAAAAAAAACCAATGTGGGGCGGGTATTTGATTTTTTGGGTGATACCCATCAATTTTGAGGTCCTATTTGAAAACCTTCAGAATCAAAGAACCATCGGGTCTGGATATTTGAAAATTTTCGGAATCAAAGAACCATCGATTCTGGATCTTTGAAAATGGTCAGAATCAAAGAACCACCGGTTCTGGATATTTGGAAGTTTTCAGAACCAGACAAACACTGGGTCTGGGTATTTGACCCCCAAAAAAAAATCCAGGTTCAAAAAGAGCCACCAATTGTGGGTATTTCAGCCACTTCAAATAACCGCCGGGACTCACGGAAAGTAGGTGAATAACAACAACACTTGGTTGGCAAATAGGGGGGGGGAATGCCACGTTGTGTTCCACGTGTGTCACAAATAGAGGCCCCTGCAAAAATATGTCCCTGATTGGAATGCCAATTGTCATTCAATGCATGAAAAATAGCACCATTCAAAAAAACCTATATAAATTTAAAGCTTTGAAGCTTCTTTTTGGCAAAATTAAAAAGGAAAAAAATGCTAAATGCAAAATTCTTCATGGCAAAACATGCAAAAGTTTTTTTTTAATAGCCAGATTTTGAAAAAGAAAAGAAAAGAAAAGAAATTGTTAGCTTTTATTTTAGTTTCCTATTCCATATCCAACTTCCAAACTCCAGTAAATAGCCAAAAATATAAAAGAATGTAAATTTTTTTACTTGTATATCCTGTTTATAGCCAAATTTGGCCATGCTTTATAGGTTCTGCCAAATTTATCAATTTGTGTAATGGCAAAATAAATGAGGAACATTTACCCTATTCAGAAGGTACCTAAGGGTTATAATATTTTTAAATACCTTGGCAACTTTGACCCATCTCTGCAAAATTGTTAAATTAATTAATTTCTATTTATTTATTTATTTATTTCCATTTTGACAAACAAAATTTTGACAAACAAAATATTCTTGAAAGATTCAATATTTTACTTCACAAAATTTTATTCTTTTAATTTTTTAAATTTTTTTAATAAAAAACTTTCAAAATTTCTATTGAAAATAATAGGTCAAAGAAGGTGTAATGCTGTAAACAAATAGTGTGTAGACATCTGTCAGGCTCTAGAAAACGCCACCTCATCATGCCTTGTCAGCTTAGACACTACTTATATATTATTTGGAAAAATGTTTGAAAATTTCAAAAATAGATTTTTGAAAGAAAATTTGATTTTAAGGAATATAAAGAATCTTGAAAATATTCCGGAATATTTTTTCCCCACATGGAATCTTCAAAATTAATAGATTATTCAAGAGACATGTGTTGAAGCTGCCCTTCTACTTGGGTAAATAGGGCAAGGTATTTAAAAAAAATGTTTTTTCTTTTGGGTGCAATTTTGTGATGTAGATGAAGTGGTTTAGCCAGATTTAGAAATTTAAAAAACTGAAAGTAAAAGTAAAAATTAGGATAGAATCTAGCAATTTTTCAAACTAAAAATAAAAATAAAAATAGAAATTTAATCACTAAAAAATCATAAAACACTAGATTTTTGCGCTTTTTTTAATTTAAAAAGGGGAATAAACGGCAGAATATTCCCCATTTCATTTATGTGTTTGGCCGTGGCCAAATTCGCCAAAAGAAAAAGAAAAAAACGCTGACGTGGACCCAATTTCTGCTGACGCAACAGAACTGCACCTGGATTTGACACCTGGAATGCCTAGTGTATTCAGTTCCGTGTTTCTCGTCATCTTTTTATTTGGTCCCGTGTTTGGTCCTGTGTTTTGCGCTTCTATGAGGAGCTTGCTTTGTCTCTCTGGTTCTTGAGCTCGGGTTGCTCTTGAACGTGAATTTTTTGCGATTTTGTAAAGATTTTATTTTTTTTGGCAGATTTGGGTGAAGCGCAAAACGTTTTTTTTGTAGATCTGTATTTTCTTTTTTTTGGGGGGAATTTTTTGTGAATTTGTTTGCAGCTGTGAGCGTGAGCTCAAGCGATGGCGAAGCCGGACTCGTGGGAGGAGATGGAGGAAGGCGGCGGTGGCAGAGGCGGGAGTGCATCGATGCAGAAGAGGTCAGATCCTACTAGTGTAGTAGCAGCAGCAGCAAGAGCTGCAAAGCTGAATGCGGATGCACCAGATTTTACGTACAATCCTGCAACCACAGCTTTCACTCCTTTGGTACACTTTCCTGCCGCTGCTGTTGCTGCTTCTGTGCCGCCGCCGCATGTCCCCCCTGCTGCGTCTTCCTATTTTTACCCTGTGGCTGCAGTCCCCTCCCAGCCCCAGCCCTACTTTCCACCTGCTGGATTTCCTCCTGTGGGTGCACCAGATTTGCAACCTGCATACCCAACTCCCTTCATACCTGGTGCTGCATCATCCGCCTTTGCGCCTCTGGCTGACCCGACCTGGGAATCACGGCAGACGACAACAACAACATCCCATGACCCACATTCGGAGGAGCAAGTGAAGAACCCATCATCTCAGATGGCGGAGACCATGGAATTGGATGTGGATCATAAGAAGCTAGTTGCAGCAGCAGCAGCAGCAGAGGAGGAAATCTCTCCACCATCTGCAGAGGAGAAGAAGCATGCCACCACACCTTCCAATGGTACCACTGTTGCAAGTAAGACCCATTCTTGCAACTCTTTGAAGCCTCACAGAATTCTGATCCATTGGGTGTCTGCTGGCTTGATCATCAGCTTTGCAGAAACTAGAATCCAACAGTGGGTCATTTTCTCCTTCTTTGAATTCCTTGAGTTGCAGAGAGATTTTTGCCACATAGTCGCATGTTGTTAGGATGATGAATTTTGTGGTGAGGAGCTTGTGTCTTGAGACTGGTGTTGTTTGGTTTTTTGAAGATGGGTTGGTGTTGTTCTTGTTGTCCATTTGGTCAACCTTTTTTCTCAATTGCAGATAACAAAGAACAAGAACAAGAACAAGCCCTGGATGCTGCATCCAATATGGTGAACCTGAAGATCGACGATCCTGAGCTTGTTCCAGGTATTTTGAGCTCTTTTGTGGGCTATGGGCATCAGGGTTTTTTTTCCTTCAATATTGTGATATAGCCACTGCCACTGACAACCATCCACAAGAGGAAAGGGCCAAATTTGGCTACAGGTCAGACAGGACAGTAGCCATTTTCTAGAATCCTGCCATGTTTTGGTGACCTCCAAGAACCCAGTGTCCAAATATGGTGACTTTCATGTTTCTCTCCTAAAAATGTGGCTACTAAAAGGCATCTAAAAGGAAATTTGTGACAGTAAAAAAATAAAATGTGTTGCATAGATGCAAAATCTCGCACAAAAGAAATTGGCTGATGGGCATCATGTATCTGTGCAGATCTCTCATATACTATTGTAAATTCAACTGTATATGTCTGTCTCCTGTGAGCATTTTATTTTTTATTTTTCTCTTTGCAAATTGTGTGAATTGCAGTATGATCAATTATAGAGATACTACTATAAGAGAGTCATTGTGCATGGCCATGTGGTTATTAACAGTAGGTAACCATTTTGCTTACTTTTGCAGCAAATGGGCAGGGTCATCACACTACAAGCTCAATTGCAGAGGAAGAATGTGAGGAACTGACACATGAAGTGCAGTCCAGGAACAAATCAGCCGAGGATTCAGAGGAAGACAAAGACGAGGATGATACTAAGCAGCATTTGAATGTTGTTTTCATCGGCCATGTTGGTAAGAACCCTAAATCTTGCTATGTCTATGCCTTTGACGTTCTTAGATGCTTACTCATACAGGGACAAGCTAAAATGAAACGAAGCTTTTGCTGCCTCACTCACAAGCTTGTTGTAGCATGAATGAAGATACTAGAAACTTTTTTGTTTTCTTAGCTTTTGTTTGTTGCGTGGCAGCCAACATCATAACAGAGTCTCTTTCTGTTTGTGTCAGGAAAAGAAACAGAAAAACTCTGGATGCAGATTTTGTATAATGATTTGCCCTAAATTTGTTGATCTAGCCAGCATCATTGCCAAGTTCTTTTTTTTTCTTTTTTTCCCTCCTGGTTTTCTATGGTCTTTAGGGTCAGGGTACCTCTTTTCCTTGTTTTGCTGATATGTTGTCAGATGAAGTCATGATAACCTTACCATCAGTTATCACTCAATTCTGTCATATGATGTAAATGGTAACCATGGAGACATTCTCACTATTTGAGGAAGACATCAGAAGTGAAGTGAAGTGATGAATTGGGTGTGAATTGCAGATGCTGGGAAGTCAACCATTGGAGGACAGATTTTGTATTTAAGCAACATGGTGGATGAGCGTACAATTCAGAAGTATGAGCGTGAGGCCAAAGAGAAGAACAGGGAGAGTTGGTGAGTCTAGACATTTCAGCTGCAGCTCCTGCTGCTGGGCTAGAGCAGTGTTTTCTCAATGCACAATTGTTGTGTGGGATCCCTAAACCCTAAATCATGCAAGCATGGGTGAAGGCTGTTTTGAAAAGCCAAAGTAATCAAGCTGGCTGGTATAGAACCTGAGAGTGTTTTTTTTCTTTTTTCTTTATTGCTGTATGAACAGGTATATGGCATATATCATGGACACAAATGAGGAGGAGCGTGCTAAGGTAGATTCTGCAAACCCAATTGGTAGAAAGGGTAAGTGCCTAAAGGGGTTTCAGAACTTGGGTTTCTCTCAAAGAATCAATCTTTTGTTTTTTAATTGCTTACATTTTGCTACACTGGTGACGGTTGCAGGGCAAGACAGTGGAAGTCGGCAGAGCACATTTTGAAACAGAGAAATCTCGATTCACCATTTTGGATGCCCCTGTAAGTGATTCTTATCTCCAGTCTTTAAGAAATTCTTGGTGGTTTTCACTATGAATCCTATATTGAAAAAATACCCACTTTCAATGGCACATTTGGACTTCTCTTCTCTCCCTTTCACTGTACCTGCCTGGAATTTGAAGTCTGTACCACACTTTAAAAACCTTCTTCACAATTGCAGGGCCACAAAAACTATGTCCCAAACATGATCAGTGGTGCGTCACAGGCTGATGTTGGAGTGCTAGTGAGTTCTCTATCAATCCTGGTCAAGTTTTGTTGTAACTTTTACTTTATTTTTGACTGAGTAGGATTCTCACTGGAAGCAAAAATTATCCTTTCTTCGCAGCAAATTATTTTTTGGGTGCATATTCCAATTTTTTTTCTGTTTTTCACAAGCAGGTGATTGCAGCTAGGAGAGGCGAGTTTGAGACAGGTTTTGAGAGAGGAGGTCAAACTCGGGAGCATGCACAGCTTGCTAAGACACTTGGTGTCTCCAAGTTGTTGGTGGTGGTGAACAAGATGGACGATCCCTCAGTTCAGTGGTCAAAAGAAAGGTGAACAATTCTTTTGTGATTCCCTCACACTTGAACTTTCGAAAGTGCAATTGATGGTGGGCTAAATGGGTGAGTGTGTATATGTACTGGCATCACTGCTCATTTGATGGCTCAGCTATAAGGGCAACGGCACTGACATATGTGTTCTGGGTGACAGGTTTGATGAGATTGAGAGGAAGACTGTTCCCTTCTTGAAGTCATGTGGCTACAATGTTAAAAGAGGTCAGCTTCTTTGTATATCCTTGATGTGGATTTTTCCAGTGTTGGGCAGCTCTTGACTTTTATGAAGAAACTCCAGTTCTGGTTCTAAAAACTTAATTAGAGCAGTTCTGGTTCCACCAAAAAAGGAAAAATTTGGGTTCTAGTTCAGTTCCCTTTCTAAGAATCTGACCCGGTTCCAGGTAACCTGGAGACCAAAACTGGTTCTAGTCCTTTTTCTCAAAAATCCTGTTCTGGTTCTGGTTCTGAAAAAGCTGGGAACCCAATTCTGCTTCTTTAAAAAAAACTGAGAATCTGGTTCTGGTTCTGAAACCAGTTCCAAAAATCAGACCCAGTTCCACTTCAGTTTCTACTAACTGGAACCGGAACCAGCAGTTTTAACTGAAACTGCCCAACACTGGTTTTTTCCTTATTTGATGTATAATTTAGGTCTGACTTTTAATGGTTGAAAGCATTGACACTAATTGCCTTTTGAGAGCCCAATATGGTAGTATCTTTCTTGTGGCTTTGCTCAGCTAATTATTGATCACTGCTCTTGTGCAGATGTGCAGTTTCTTCCAATATCAGGGCTTTTGGGGCTCAACATGAAGGAACATGTGCCAACAACAGTGTGTGACTGGTGGGATGGATGTTGTTTATTTGAGGCCTTGGATGCCATTGAGCTTCCCGAACGCAATCCTAAGGGGCCTTTCAGGTATCTTTGTTTCTTCTTTTTTGGTATGTATTGTTGGATTGTCTTTGTGCAGTTCTTCCCACTAGGCATGATTCTTCTTTCTCTGTCAATATGGCTTTTTTTCCTTTTTTTCGTGTGTTCAGTGTGCACATTTAGTTAGCCTACACTTTCTCCAGTTCTCAACTGCGTGACAAATATGTGCACCTGTGACATGTTTGCAGGATGCCATTGATTGACAAGTTTAAGGATATGGGCACAGTTGTGATGGGCAAAATTGAGTCAGGCAGTGTGCACAGAGGAGACACTCTCATGATAATGCCCAACAAGGTGGGTTTTTGATCTGGGGACACGTAGTAATCAATCCTCCTTCCTCTTGCCTCTGGAAATGTGACCATCAAATAATAGCAAAACTTTTTATGTTCTGAAAGCCATTTGTGCAAGACCTTTCAAGTTGCACTAATATTTTTCTCAGCTGTGCATCTATCTTTAAATGATTTTGGCTTGCTTCCATACTGTGTGAATAGTTGTCACAAATCATCTTTTCCAAGTCAGACTTCTAGAGTGAGGGGTTTCGGGTTTAGGGCCCCATGAAATTAGGTTAGAGACCACTGTTTGAGGTGCTGCCTTTTGTGGTGGTCACCAGGTTGTGCATGCTACCTCTCTACTTTGACTGCTCGCTTGGTGGACATGGTTTATGTATTTCTTTGTTTTATTTTTACCTGTGTGGGAGACAGGCTATAGTGAAAGTTGTCACTGTGTATCAAGACGCTGATGAGGTTGACTATGCAATGCCTGGTGAAAATTTACGGATTCGATTATCTGGTGTTGAGGAAGAGGATATTTCCCCAGGGTTTGTTCTCTCAAGTGCAAGTGAGTATTCAATTTCCCACCCTTCCCTTGTCAAGAATTGGGTTTGCTTGTACAGCCCTTTTTTGGTGGCATTGAAGTTCCATCCCTTTTCCTGAAGTCTGTGTGACTGATCGGCCTCAGGTCATATCCTTTTCTGTTTTGTTTGAACTTATGCCTTGTGGAGGTGTGGTCAGATCATTTACATTTTTTCTGCAAATCTTGCAGGGGACCCAATACCAACTGTTTTGGAATTTGATGCACAGCTGCAAATACTGGAGCTGCTTGACCACAAGGTATGCACCAGCCACTCTGGATGGCATCCTTCATAGACCTTCCCAATGATGTTGAAGCTACTTGAAATTAGAGTGAAGAATGCTGACATCCAATCAGGATTTTCTCATCTTGTTCAGCTGCATTCCTTGTAGCAGCTTCTGAATAATTGCACAAGGTGCATGTTGGCAGGCAATTTTCACAGCAGGCTACAAGGCTGTGCTTCACATTCATGCCATTGTGGAGGAGTGTGAAATCGTGGGTCTTCTACATCAAATTAATCCCAAGACTAAGAAGCCTATCAGGAAGAAGATCTTGTTTGTCAAGAGTGGGGCTGTTGTGGTTGTCCGCATCCAGGTTTGTATAGTGATGATCAACAATGGAAGTGGTTGACTGGTGTTTTTCTATGAACATTGCCACCAAACTAGTTGGATTTCAAAAGGTTCTATCACATTGGGTGTTCTTTGTTTGGTCTATGACTTCTCACAGAAGTCCCATTAGTATGAAAATCTGGTCAAACTGCTGCAAAGTCATGCAATCTATCAGGAATTGAGCTGCAATGTCTCAGAAACTGCTCCAGTGTGCTGAGTCCTAATTTCACGATGGTCTTCTGTAGGTCAATGACCTGATCTGTGTTGAGAAATTTGAAGATGTTCCACAGCTTGGACGCTTTACACTTCGTGATGAGGGTATTTCCAAATTCCCAGTCTCAGATGCAATGATCACTTTGAGCCTGGCTTAACATTATTCACCAGCTACTTGCAAATTGGGTTGCCTTTTCAAATGAGTGGTTTCAGCATCGGGCGGCACATGGATGGCACATTTGATATTGATTTCAGGTCAAGAGCTTATAGTTGTGCACCTGGAAATTGCAGGGAAGACAGTTGCAATTGGTAAGATTGTGAACTTCCCCAAACTTGCTGGTACCCAGCACTGACGCCAGCATTCCTGATGTGCTGCACCAACCCATTGTCAATTCCACTACCTATGGTACATCTGCTCGCCAGCCCTAATTATTGATTGACTTGCAAATTAACACAATTATGTGTCCCTTCCAGTTTTTTCATCTATAGATTTTCCCTAAGTATGTCCATGTTTAGGGTTTAGGGTTTAGGGTCCATGTTTTGTTTTGCAGCAGCGTAGATCTCTCTGGCCATGTCAAGGATGGTATGTTGGTGTTAACTTTCAATAGCCACTAATATCAAAAAAATTGTAATTGCTGGAATGATACAAGGGTTCTAGAGGCCTTTGAGGATGTAAATCCTTAAATGCTTCAACCATACATTTAAATCACAAATGATGAAGTAAGTCCTTTCTGAACCAGGAGGGCCTGTTTTTCTAACTCTCATGACTAGTGGTAATACCACAAGTTTAAAATTGTGGTATTACCAAGCTTTTGCCAAAGCTATGCCTGAGTCTCGGGTCATAAGATTGTCATAGAACCAGTGCTGCTCTGAGATCCTGCAGTATTATCCAGAGTCAAGAAGGTAGCCATGGCATGGAGAACTATTGGCTTTAACGGTCACTGCATGTTATTCAGGAGCAACACAAGGTTCTAGTGGCTTGGTAGGATTTTGCACTAGATGTAGCTTGACAAAGAGTGACTACTAAAATCAAAGAGCGCATAGCATTGGTGGAGCTTTGTTTCTTGTGCAATAATGATGGAACTGCCTTTGTGAAGGTTCTAGCTTTCTGGACGAGGCAGATATCATTACTAGATTGCAAGGCATAAATTTCAGAAGAGCCAGAACATTAGGTTTTGCTCCTGTGACTTAGTAGAGGGGTTCAGTAGCAACAGTTTAATGTTCTGAACCTATGAGCATCTCCACTCCAGTTTGTCACTTTGGATAATAAAATTAAATGTTGAAGTTAAGCTGTTTTCTTTTGGCAACCCCACCAATAAAACTGTAACTGGAACTGCATATTTGGTAACTACTAATAGCAAACCACCTGGACGAATCATTATGGTCAACCAATCAAAAATACTGAGCTGCAGTCAGGTCCAATTTATTACACTCTTTTTTGGAGGTGCACAACTGTGTTGCACACCACGGCAAGCTGCACGAATTTGTGCAGAAAAACCAATTTCCTGAGCTAAACTGGCACATTTTGACCTTTTCACAGTAAATTTTACTGTCTGCAATCACATACTCAGGGCCAGAGTGAACCAGCAGCCACCAATGGACCAGTTGGCCGTTCTGTCCACTGGATGCCTTGCATTTTTTCATTCGGCGCCGGATGGGGTTCATGACAGTCCATTTCTTTTTGCTGCTAACCATTGTATTTTTTTTTTGGTTCTTGGTCGTTTTTCCTTGGACCTGACCTCACACATAGCTACCCTACTCACTTTTTTACCTTGCTCACTTTTCTACCTTCATAAGTACTGCACCAACCTTGGTACCTTATTTATTATCCCTTACTGGCATAGCTACCCTAATAACTAGTTATCTTATTGACCTAGCTATTGTACTAACCACCTACCCTACTAACTTAGTTACCCTATTAATTACATACCCTACCCTAAAAACCCTACCCTAAATGCAATACCTGCATTTTGAGCCATTTCGAAAGTACGCATGTGGGGTTCAAGTTTCTTTATATGAAGATCCTACCCTAAATGCAATACCTGCATTTTGGGCCATTTCAAAAGTACACATGTGGGGTTCAAGCTTCTTTATACGAAAATCCTACCCTAAATGCAATACCTACATTTTGGGCCATTTCAAAAGTACGCATGTGAGGTTTAAGCATCTTTATACGAAGATCATACCCTAAATGCAATACTTGCATTTTGGGTCACACCACTAACCAAACTACTATACTAACCACCTACCCTACTAACCTAACTACTCTATTAATTACATACCCTATTAACTTAACCATTAAGTTTAGGGTTAAGACACATAAATTAATTGATAAGTTTTTCATAAATGTATAATAATTAATTTAAAGTAGGCTAAATTTGGTGGGAAATTTTTAGGGTTTACACATATGTGAAGTAATACAATTGCATTTTATACCTTCTTCAAAAAAAGTGGAAAAATTAGGTTGGAAAAATCACACAAAAGTAAAAGACATATCTTCTTTTTTGGTTTTGTACGAAATTTATGTGATTATTTTTAAAGATTAACGTATTTTCTTTCAGTTAATAAATATTTATAATTTAAAACCTTTGAATTTTGGTTTCTACATTTTTTCCTATGTTTTTTTAAATTTTATTATTTTGCATTATATGATTTGTATAGTTTGTATAGTTTTTTGGGTTTAGGGCATATATCACTAAATCTTTTTTTTGTTAAGGTTTGTATAGTTAGGGTTGTAATATGGCTTATCGCAAAATATCATTTGGATTTGTAGGTTTATGCTTTATGATTTAATGTATAGGAATTTGGTTCATATATTTCAAAACTAATATTTTACTTTAATAAATGTCTCAATTACTAATTAAAATTATTGCCATTGGCACTAAATTTTTTGTTTTAGAATCAATTTTGTATGGAGGAAACCATAGCCCAAATTATTTGAACATCATGTATTCAACACACACATGAAATCTAATATGGCACAAAGCTTATTATTATTTCTAAGTAATAAACACAAAAAGTGTGAAATGTAAAAACACAAGGATAATGATAATATTAATGTTAAATGCAGGTATTATAATTAGGCCCCAAAATCCCAATTGGTAAAAGTAAATACAAGTGCAAGTAATACCCCAAAATTCCAGTTGGTAAAGGTAAGTACGGGTGTAGGTATTGCAACAAAACCCCAAAATTCTAATTGGTAGAGGTAAGTATAAGTTTGGGTATTTCAAGTTGAAATGAAAAAACAAGCCTAAATGCAATACCCACGTTTCAAAAAAACCCATCTAAATGGTTTGGATATCTTTAAGTGAAGACCTAGCCCTAAACACAATATGCACATGCAAAATCACTTTGAAATAACCCAACCCTAAGTGCAATACCTGCAATTTGGGCCACTCCAAAAGGACACATGTAGGGTTTAAGCTTCTTTATATGAAGATCCTACCCTAAATGCAATACCTGCATTTTGGGGCACACAAAAAATACGCATGTGGGGTTTAAGCATCTTTATACGAAAATCCTACCCTAAATGCAATATTTGCATTTTGGGTCACACCAAAAATACGCATGTGAGGGTTAAGCCTTCTTTAAATGAAGATCCTACCCTAAATGTAATACTTACATTTTGGGTCACTTCAAAATAATTAGTTAATTTCAAATTAATATGTTAACAAAGGTGTGTATAGAGGTTAGGGTTGTTGATTAGGAGTTCCATAATTCTTACCTTGTTTCATGAATTTGAAAAGAGGTTATATCGTTTGTGGAACAAATAATACAATGACAATTGTGATCAAGCTTATTTTGGTGTAGGAATTTTTCATGAAAAAACTGAACTTATAATCTATAACATGGAATAATTATCTTAAATAGTGATTTCAATAACTTATTAAAACAAAAATATACTTAAGTTAATTAATCAAATATCAAATTAATCAATCTGATTTTTAGATACAACTTTTTATTATCCAAGTAAATAAAGTTAAGCCAAATGATTAGTTAATTATTCCAAATAAATAAATGATTATCTAATTCTTGATAATGATTCATCTAAATTATCTGAAATAATGGTCTATTAATTATTTAATTATATGAAAAAATTTCTTGATAATACATTAATTATCAGAAATATTTTATATTAAATTGGGGGGAATTTTTGGGTTTAGACATATGTGAAACAATACAATCTCATTCTATATTTTTTTCAAAGAGATTGGGAAAATTAGGTTGGAGTTATCACACAAAGGTAAGAAACAAACCTTATGTGAAAACCCAACCTTGAATGCAATACAAAGTTTGTTGAGATCAAAAAATAAAAAATTCAAGCTTAAAATTTCTTCAAAGATGTTCATTTTTTCTTCCCCCCTTTTAAAGTTGTATACTGATTTCAAAAAACATAAATATAAAGTCTCTAATTTAATAAGATTTAAAACTATGTTAAAAAATAAATCAAAGCACATAAATTTCTATTTTTTCTTTCATGTTTCACATAATAATAAAAATGATCTCTCCCACATATTAATCCTATGTTTGATTGAAATTTTATTATATATTTTTCTAATATATAGTAAATAAATTCTTGGTTAAAATAATCATATAGTGGGTCAAAATTATACGAAACCTTAACCCTAATTGCAATAGCCATATTCAAGTTCATTTCAAAATAATCCATAGGTGATTGAGGCAAACCTTATGTGAAGACCCTAAATCCTAAATGCAATACCCGCATGTAACGTCATTTTAAAAAAACAAATAAGTGTTCTGGGTACCCAAAATATGTTTTTTTATATACCTAAATTAATTATTATTCTGAATTAATTTTATGACAAAATGTAAGTTTTGCAATGAATGAAAAAAACCAGCAATTATTATGGGACCTATATGCGGGTATTGCAAGAGATGCCAAAAAAACCAGTAGTTATTATGGAAATATATGCAGGTATTGCAAGGAATGTTATAAAAACCCAGCGAATACTATGGATCGATATGCGAGTATTGCAATGAATGAAGAATGTTAGCAACTATTTGTGGCCCATATGCGGGTATTGCAAGAGATGCCAAAAAAACCAGCGGCTATAATGGGACTTATATGCGGGTACTACATATTTGAAAATCTCCTTATGAAATTTATAATAGAAAATGATGTAGGTATTATATGTTTAAAATGTGTGTATTGTTTTAAAACTCTTCAAGTGATGTGAGTCCTATTATATTAGATGTAAGTATTGCACAATGTTCATTTTGATCTTTGGTTTGATTCTTACATCTCAAGTACTAAGAAAATTATGACAAAGAAGACATATGCTTAACCATATACCCATAAAACAAGTGTGAGTAGAAGAAATTATTATATTGATAAAAGATGTACAAAAATGGGTGCATGAAAAATTACTAAAAACTCCAATGAAAAAAAAAATGTTGGTTTTCTATAACATATCAAAGGATCGAAATTCAAAATTGGGTAGTCCAAAAAATTAAAAAGGCTACAAAACCTAACTAATTATATAGAGTGAAACCCTAACCCATATTAGTATCTATAATCCCGTGTTTAGCTCGGTATGCAGCTGCTACATTTGCAGCTTTTGCTACATGACGAGCAGTGTAAAAATGGCGGCGCTACATCTCAACCTGAACTGCATTTGCCACAAACTGGGCCTTTGTTTGGTCTTAAACCCTATAAACACCCAAAAATCACCAAATTAAACTGTAACACACCTTGGATGAAATATAATAAAAAAACAATAAACATTGCTTATTATTGTTTCTTACCTTCCATGAATCATTCTAGATTCATGAAAATCCAAAACGTCTGCCAACTGTTTTGTCCAACTTGTTTTACTGGACTCTTGATCCTAATTTTTAACATCCCATGTCGTTTTCAATTGTCGTGCATATACACAACGGGTGGATCGGATCATCCCCTGTAAATCTTCATCTTTCTCCATCCTTGATGTTGCCTCTCGAGCCACACTGCCCACGCCCGAGGCATTGAGGCCCAACACCTTCAACAATTGCTCTGAAGCTTGTTTGACCAAAGCTGGTTTTAGGAGTGGTGGACACTGTTTTGCAACAACTACCAGGTGATTCCACTCGTGCTCTACTTTGGCACGAGCACGATTAGCAACTTTTTGATCATTTCGCCTTTGAACAGCCATGGCATCTCTCAAGATGCGAGCATTCATCTTGGCATGGTCTTGATGTTGAGGACCTCCTACAGAAGTTGAAGGCCTCCCAAATTTGGACTTTTCTATCACCAAACCATGCACCTGTGCCAAATGCTTGGTCAACAACCGTTTGGCACAATATCCGATAGTGCAAGTGCCAACTTTGCACTTCCATTTCGACCCAACTTTTGTCCATTCCTTGTCCTTCCGAGCCAAATTAGGTGGACAAAGAAGTGCAAGTGCCTGAGAAGCCTGCTCAGTTTCCAGTTCCGGACTTCAACCCAAAAATGAGAGTTCAAAAAACAAAATGTAGGTATTGCAAAACATAAAATCACAAAATCACATACTACTCCTATAAACATGAACTGTTCTAAAGTATTGCAATAGAAAAATTTTGACAAAAAAATTCCCGCACCTTCGAACAAATGATGGAAGGTGCAGATATAATTAAACTTGAAGAGACTTGTACAATTTTTTAAATTTGTCTTTAATCTAATGTCCATAAATTCTAAAACAATCTATACCAAATTGTCATCCTTGTCTTTCAATTATGATAGAGCACCATTTTGCTCACCAATTGACTGATTTATTGCAACACTACTTCGGTCACCAATTGTTTCATCTATTGCAGCCATATTTTGTTCGACAGTTGCAGCAACATGTGGCTCGGCATCTGCTTCATTTGACACAGTCACATTTGGTAGAAGAATTGCCTCATTTGACATAACAACATTTGGCAGAAGAATTGCCTCGTCTGACACAACAACATTTGGCAGAAGAATTACATCATCTGACGTAGTACCATTTTCCTTACTCATTTCTAACTCCCCACCAGCGCTTTTCCTCAACCTTTTTCCCTTGGCCATTACAACCCTAAAGAAAAAATCACCAGTTACTGTAATGTTAATTCTAAAGAACTACACCATAAGCATCAACAAAGAAAAAAATAAATCCGCCACCATAGAAAAAGGTGACGACATTGCTGCCGTCACTTTCTTCACAACAAAACCACAAAAGAAAGGCAAATTCGCCATTTCCTTGTAGCAAAGCGAAGAAGGTGGCGGTAGCTCTCGTCTTCTTCTTTAATACAAAGTTGCATCCTTTTTTGCTATGCTACAAAGGAAAAAAAAAAAAAGCAAAACAAAAGAAAAAGAAGGTGACGGCAGCTGCTGTCTCTTTCTTCGTGAAGCTGCACTGTAACGCAGCTTCAGAAGAGGAAGAAGAAGGCGACGACAACGCAACTCCACAACATAGTCGCCTTCTTCTGCTGCGCTGTAACGCAGCTCCACAGCAGGAAGAAGAAGGTGACGGTTCTTCGTGGAACTACGCTGCAGCGCAACTCCACAGCAGGAAGAAGAAGGCGACGGCAGCTGTTGTCGCCTTCTTTGTGGAGCTGCGCTACAACTGCACAACAGGAAGAAAAAGGCAACGGCAGGTGTCGTCGCCTTCTTTGTGGAGTTGCACTATAATTGCACAATAGGAGGAAGAAGGCGATGGCAGCTATAGTCGCCTTCTTCGTGGAGTTACGCTGCAGCTAAGCTCCACAGTAGGAGGAAGAAGGTGACGACAACTGCCGTTGCCTTCTTCTGTTGCGTTGTAGTGTAGCAAAACAAGAGGAAGAAGAAGGCGACGACAACTATGCTGTCGTTGCCTTCTTTATTGTGACTTCTTGCACTGCACAAAAAAGAAGAAGAAGGCGACGACAACAACGTTGTCGTCGACTCCTTTCGCTCTGTTGCGCTATAGCGCAACAAAACAAGCGCTGTAGCGCAGCGTTGCCTTCTTCGTTATGCTGCACTGCACGCAGCTTCACAAGAGCAAGCGTTGTTTGTGGAGCTACGCTGCAAAGTGCAGCGTATGTTGTGGAGTTGCGCTGCAAAGTAGCTCCACAAACAAACAAACAAACAAAATAAACGAGAGAAAAAAAAGTAAGATGCTTACCTGAGTCCCGCTCCGGCTCTAGCCGCTCCCCTGTTCCATGCTCGTTGCTCCAAGCTCCCTTGCTCCAAGCTCGCTCCCGCTCGACGTCTCTGGAGCTCTGGCGATGGATTGAGGGGGGGGAGGGGTTGGTAGGTGGTAGGTAGGAGGGGGGAGGTAGGTGGTAGGTACGAGGGGGGAAAATTTTGGGGGAGAGAAGAGGGGGGAAA
>Ga0209611_10002323_pt1 | contig 33333 bp, 26 predicted proteins | sample S1TSphgellanicum_3_FD_187693 | JGI IMG/M metagenome (GOLD analysis project Ga0209611, IMG submission 187693) | Host-associated microbial communities from peat moss isolated from Minnesota, USA - S1T2_Fc - Sphagnum magellanicum MG (SPAdes) (version 2) | ecosystem: Host-associated > Plants > Peat...
CAATATCCTTGCCTTGGTAGGCAATGCCAACAAAAGAAACTCATTGAAGTTATGCTCCAATGAAACAAAAGAAAGATTTTTTGCCAATGGGGAAATTTAGACTTACTTGGAGCTTTGGGTAAACTCACACTTCAATTGGTGGGGCCATTTATTCATTGGGTTAGAAATGGTGTACGAGCTTGGAGTCAAGTTCACAACATTTAGGGCTGACCTCAATATGATTAGTGTCCATGTGTGTTATGTAGTCCACTTGAAAACTAAAGAATTTTACAACATTCCTTATAAGTAAGTGGGTGTTGCACTTGGAACAAAATCCTTCAAGATATTATTATAACTCTATAATAACTAATCCCAAGTTTCAACACAAGCCAAAATATCATCTTTCAAAAATCCTTGTATAAAAATAGACCTACTACTACCTAGAGGCCAAAATCCCTTAAGCTACTACTATACTCTATAATGAATTTAAACACAATATCCTTGCCTTGGTAGGCAATGCCAACAAAAGAAACTCATTGAAGTTATGCTCCAATGAAACAAAAGAAAGATTTTTTGCCAATGGGGAAATTTAGACTTACTTGGAGCTTTGGGTAAGCTAACACTTCAATTGGTGGGGCCATTTATTCATTGGGTTAGAAATGGTGTACGAGATTGGAGTCGAGTTCACAACATTTAGGGCTGACCTCAATATAATTAGTGTCCATGTGTGTTATGTAGTCCACTTGAAACCTAAAGAATTTTACAACATTCCTTATAAGTAAGTGGGTGTTGCACTTGGAAGGGGTGTGTAGAATGGCTGTTTCACACTTGTCTCCAGCTGAGGGATGGAAAGCCCGAAGGTTTACCCTTTGTAAAATCCTGTTGAAACTAGTGAAATTCATCACGGGTCATTACTAGTGGAATAACTATTTGGTGTTCTTATCATGTTCTCAATGTATTCCCATTCCCCTATCTATTCCCCAAGTTCCCAATGTGTTCCCCAAGATGTTCCAAATAGCAACACACTAGAAAAAGGAAATTTTTCTTTCTCTTTTATAATTTAAAAAAAAGAAGATTTTTATGCAAATCTGGATACAATAATGAACAATGGTTTCAGTCCTAATTTGAGCTCTCGAATGTGCTTACTAGACATTTTCACAACAACATTGCAGATTCACGATACTACCCTAAATCCAAATTCCGAATCCTGAGATTCAGCTCTGAACTATCAACCCAAAGGAAAAAAGGATAAAAAATTCAATGTGAATTATTCTGGCTAGAATTTGGGAGCAAGCTCAACAAACTTGTGAATTATTCTAACTGGAATTTGGGAACAAGCTCAACAACTGTGAATTACGGCCACAATTTGGCAACAAGCTCAACAAACTTGTGAAATTACAGCCACAATTTGGCAACATACTCAATAGACTTTTGTGTATGTAGGATTGAAGGAAGTTGGGTTGTTAGTCAAAGTAAGTACTCAGCACCTTAAGTATTAAGGCCTAGAACACTACTAAATTTTAATACCAAAAAATCAAAAAATCAAAACCCAACCCTAATCCTAACTCTTCCTGGGGCAAGCTTTGTGTGCACTAAAACCACCCATACACCCAAGTTTTGTATTTAATAATAATAATACAAAAGATGGATCATACTTTCAAGGTAGTTTTGAATGTAATGAAAACAGCCCTGTGGCATGTTAATCTTGAAGAATGCAGGTGCATTGGATCTGTGTCCAAGTTCAATGAATCTGGACAACACAAAAATACTCTCTCTTGTGAATGCGCCCGGGGTATTTCACCCGAAGTCTTTTATGTTACCCTATCAAAGGCAAATGATAAAAGACTGGTTTGGTTAAGGAGCAAACGAGTTCAAAGTGTCCACTTGGAACGCTCTTCAATTGCAAGTGATTTTTAATTATCATAGGGTCAATTAGATCCAGTGTGTGTGTGTGTGTTTTTTTTTTTTTTGTGGTGAAATTTCGCTATTTGTGTAAAATATTATTTCTAAAATATTTTTCATTTTCCTTTACAATTTTTTTTTTAAAAAAAAATTTGTAATCTATTTTTTCAGCATTTCTAAATGTAATATAATTTGTGCTGAAAACAACCGAAGCCATTGTCTCTTGATGCCCCTCAGCTTGTCTTGAGTAATAAGGACACCACCAGCCCAAAAAGGCCATGTATATCAGAAGAGGTACTATATCACCACCTTCTTAAGTGCACTACAAAAGGGATGATTTGAAGCAGCACTTTTTTAAAGGATTTTCAGAGGAGGCCGAGGTCACTAGGTGTTTCCAACCGTGCCTGACAAGTGGTAGCCTCTCAAATTTTAGGGTAAATTTTGGCTACAAGACTCTTTATCATTATCAAATTTGTGGTCTATTTACATTGAAGTAGAACTAATTTTTAGTAATCAAATGCAAAATAAAAATAGCAATGAGGCTACCACAAATTTGATGAATAAAAATTCAAGTAACTACTTGAAGGAAAAAATCTCTTGGGGGATTTGAACCCCAATCCAAATAGACCCTATTCGTTGTAGCAAGAGATTACCTACCAAAACATAAAGTAGGTTAATTACACACAAAATCACACCAATATGTTCAAAAACATGCATATACACATACCAAAATCGTACAAATAGCAAAAAAGAAAGTTCAAAGCTACATCAACAATTGTAAAGGCACAAAATGCAAAGATATGGCAACAACGATTGTGTACACAAAACAAGGGTTTAGGGTTTAGGGCACTACTATAGAGTAAGGAGGGGCTATATTGTGCAATTCTTTTGATTGTTCTATCAATTCCAAGATTGATAGTTGTAGTGAATGGGAAGGTTTCCATAGTATAGAAGCTTTGTGCATACATCCACATGACAAGATTCAAATGGATAGTTAGTGAGTTTCTCAATTTGTTCTTCATGAAAAACAACATAGAAAAAACATCTCTCATTCTTTACATTGTCTAGAACCCACAACCATTGAAAGCTTTACTAATTTTTGCCACTTTGATAGTTTGTGACAAATGATTTGATTGGTAATTAACAACACTCACATCTTGGAACATTGATTACAATTTAGGGGAGGCTTCATTGATGCCATAGAGTTGGCAATCATTGCCAATTTGAAGAAAGAGACTTTTTGTCTCTAATTTCGACTCATCAAGTAAATGTGAGATGTAGACTTGGTTGGCCCCAACATTTTTCTCATGACATGGTACCTTCAAAATGTCAAGTTGTGTCAGGAAAATTTGTTCAGCTTCTAGTTGAACCCAAAATTGGAGATAATCTCTTGTGAAAGGAAGCTTTGTTCCAATCAATCTTGGAAATCCAACTCAAAGCACTTGCAACAATGCATCTTTTGTACTACATATAAGTACGTCCATATAAGTGAAAAGTTGTGTATTCAAGCCCAATGCTATGTTCAATAATCCAAGTATGATGCAAAACACCATTAGAAATTACCCAAATTCTTTTTGCCCATACATGGTTTGCCGATCACAATACATCTAATATAACTTTCCTTCACACTCCTTCATGGCAACAACAAAATCACGCATGGAAATGTCTTGACTTTGAACAAACTTTGACAAACCTTAAACAATTTCCAACATGGGAATAATGTAGGCCAGACTCATGAAAATTTCAACATTGCATAATAGTTCCAAATTTTCTTTATTTTTGTCACGGGTTGCTTGTTCATTAAACATTTAAATAACAAGTGACTTGTATTTTGTCAAAATCCATTTTGACAATGAAAGCATTGAAATCAAGGTGTTTTCACATTGCATAGAATCTTTAAGCCTCGAGTTTACATCTTTCCAAATGTCACTTAGGGGACAAAGAATAAAATGCGTATACAAATCCAAGCCAATGTTTCAATCTTTAGACACTAGAGGCAATTTTGAAAAAACTTGGATAGTGAAGTTTGTCCTATGTGCAACATAATGTACCCCTAGGATGTAGGGGGCAATTCTTTCCCTCAATTGTGTTATAACACTAATTTTTGATCCATAGAAAACAAAGAATCCATCCCGCACCAAAACTTATGAATTTTGAAACAAGATTCAATTCTAAAAGGCCCCCAAATTGAAGCACAATGCCCGTAATAACCTTTGTGAAGTTATTTGTTGTGCCAACATTCACCACTTGCTCCGAGGTTAATAAAATTGGTATACACTTCTAGCAATCAACAATATAAACACAAACAACAAGCCAAGATTGGTAGTCCACATCAATTACTTCATCAACATAGAAAAAAATAAACCTTGCTTTCTAATTACCAACTTTGTGTCTATAAGCACAATTTGATGCATATATATAACCATGATCCAAGCATAGTTTGGATTATTCTAAATGTGCCAAAGGTTTTTTGGCATTTTAACAAAAGAAGACAACTATCACATGCTTTCATCATTTGTAATTGGGCATCTTTGTTGCAAGAAATGAAAGATTGTCACAAACAACCAAAAAAATCACTTATTTTCAATTTGCAATCTAACATTTACTTGGTCAATTACAAAACCTCTTACATGCATTGTAACAAACTATTGTACGTATTTTGCTTGTTGGCTATTTACATTCATGTAGTAATTTCCTACTTTGACACCCATTCTTTTGTTGAATTGGATCCATGCACAATGGAACCCAAAACCTTAATGCATCAAGAAAACCTCAAGGTCGAGCTTTGCAAAAACAAAAGAGATGGATCTATGCACAATGTAACTAGAAACTTTAAATGCAATAAGATAACTTCAATCTCAAGCTTTGCAAAAACAAAACAGATGGGTCCACACACAATGTAAGTAGAAACCCTACATGCAATAAGGAAACCTCAAGGTCAAAAGTTTAGGGAGTCTAAAACCTTAGACAAACCTCAAGGCTTGGATAGTTCACAAAGAGGGTGATGAATAGGCTTTCAATGAGGCAATGCACATTTTAAATGTCTAAGTTTCATACATGGGTGTGCATAAATTCCAAGTTGATTAAGCTTGACCATTTTGGATTTCATTGACACATAGCTTGAGTAGTAAAACAACACAATATTGCAAGCAACTTTAGGAACAATAGCAATGGTGATGGCATTCTTGAATCTTGCAATAGCCACTGAAATTTCGAGTCCCAATTTCCAAATCCCAGATTCAGCAGTGCAACTTGAGTCTTGAAGTTTCAATCACAATTTATTATTCAAAAACAAAACAAGAGATTTTGAATGTGCTGCAAGTTGCAACAATTCAATGCATTATGCAACAATCAAACCATTAACATCAAAAAACAAACCGACAAAAGATTGAAAACTTACATCAACCTTGTGTTGCTTGTTGCTCTTCAATTACAAAGCTCCAATGGCAGCTACAAATTGTTGAGAACTTGAGAACAAGAGGTGACGCCCTATTGAGACAATTCAAAATTGGAGCAGCAAGAAGGCAACAACAATGTGCAAAAACCTCATGAACAAAGAAGAGCTTGTGACAAGGCAATGGTGACTTGTGACTAGCATCCTTCAAAATCAGGCATCTTATTTAGAGAATGCTTGACAATATTTTGGAACACAAGTATTCTTTACCAGAAAAATTTCAAGATCAAATCAGGAGTGACCAAAATTCAACTATGTTGTGTAAAATATAAACTAACAATGAAGCTGCAGTCACTTGTGAGGAGAGCAAGGGGGACACATACGAGTACTGAAAATTGCTGGAACCACCCACAATGTATTGCAATACAATTCAAAATTTGATTTTCATGGTTTATAGCATTGCATATTGGGATCTCTTTCTTTTGTTCTGTTTGTCATGTTCATGTTGTGCCTACAAAACAGAGAACAGAGATGTGAAACCAAATGATTTTTAAGAATTTTGAATTAATCATCGTGCATTAATCATCTTGAGCATTGTATCCTTGTGCACATTTACAAAACTAAACTCAGTTTCACTCTACCTAAAGCCTGAACTTCATCCAAATTACCATTCATTTATTGGCATATCCTGCTGCTGGCGGACCTCCTCAAACCCTAAACCCTAAACTAGGCACCAGGCTCAAGTTACTTGAGTTCAATCCTACTTTCTTCAAAAGACCATGGCCGCAAGTTGTTAAGAAGATGTGAATGCCATTAAGTTACCACATGCAATTGGAAGGGACTCGTGTTTGGCACCAGTTTTTAAATGTTGTGTGACACAAGAAAATTGAGAAATCTTACAGAATTTTTTTGCCTTTCTGTTGCAAATGTAGAAGATTCTGTGGAGTCTCCATGCTTCTAAAAGTGCAGACCTGAAGTTTTTGCAGATTGTATCGGTTTGGTCTCCTCACATCTGCATGATACGGTTCGAACATCTGCATGCAAATTTATGAACTCAGGCTTGTCCACAAATGAGATTGAGATTCTACCAACTAAAAGACTGATTCAAAACTGATGGTGAGAGAATGAAAAAACAATATCAGGTTAAGAAGACCTACCAAGAGTCGTAAGAAGAAGCAAGATGGAGCTGATCCCAATAGAGCAGTTCAAGGGCCTAACTTGAAACCTGGAACTTTAAATTGAAACCATTGTCAAGCCAAAAAGTCTCGTCTTTCACAAGACACGAAAAGGAAGATCCCAATACAAAATGCATCATGACTAGGCATGTAATATTAGAGTTCTGTTTGTACAGGATTGTTACACATGCATTTGCACTTATATTGAAACCATGGTGGTACAACGACCAGCTTCTTCAGACAATAATATATATCTGTTCTGCAATGTGCAAATGCATTAACAGGGAGAGTTAGTAGCACCTAAATGCCTGAGCTGGAAAAAAAAAATCTGTAATTATCTGCTAACTTTTTTCCTACATGAATAGAACCAAACACCTGATGGGAAAATTGGGGTTGAAGCAACACCATACGGTCCTTGTACACCACAATCAGTGGGAGACTTTTGTGCAACTATGCACAGAAGCAGCCAAAACAGCACATCTTCTCTCCACAATTTGAAACTGCTTTCTTGATATCCTTCTTGTTCTAAACAGGGAGAAGAAAACAGCCCAGTCCCATCCATCTCCCATGGCAATGACCCAGAAGATGCCAAATCTAGCAATTCCATATTTATGGAGTACGGACCCCCCCTTGGGAGGTGACCTGGTAATTTGAGCGATCAGGAACTGTGGAATGCACTGGAGGCACTTCTCCAAAATTGACTACAGGACTAGGAGAAGTATTTTGGGGTGCCAAAGGCCCCACAAAGATTGTGTTTACTACTGAACTGGCCACCCCTGAAGCTTCTGAAGAAATCAAGGATGAATTTGTCCTCATCCAAGGCATAGTTCCAGTAGCAGTGGTTGAAGGACCTGTGACACCTGGGTTAGGCACAGATGCTGGCCCCGTGGCTGGTGATGTCCCATACAGCACTCTTGGATTCCTTGTCCCCACTTGTGTGTCTTCAACAGTAACTGATCCAGTGCCTTCCACAATTGGCCCAGGAACTGCAGGCGGATTGATTGATGCTTGAACCAGTGGATGCTGTGCCACCAGCAAGGAGTCAGGAACATTTGAGCTTCCTGGACTCGTGTGGTGACCAGTAACTCTTTGGATTTCTGGGGTCTGGGATAGGAGGGCAACTGTGTTTTGGGGGGCTGTAGAGGTGGGAGGAGGGGAAGGCCTGGATGCAGATACAGCTGGAGGAACAAAGACTGATGCTGATGGTTGTTCATCTCTTGCTGCTACCGAGGGCACTCCTGAATCAATAACATCGGTGTTGGCAGAGCTCTTCCTGGCTTCCACCTCCTCCACCTTGGTGAAGTCCATCTCACAAGCCTGCATACACACAGGACACTTGGGTCAATGCAGATAACTTTTCACATTCCAAGAACTTGGTCCTGGATACAGAACTCCAATGAGTGCTAATGTTAATGAGACATCCAACATGATCGACACACTGAACATGACAATCATGACCTCACAACCTCTATCTATTAGGCAACATATTTTACCACTGAAAACATGTGAGTTAGGCAATCAAGAACAGAATTATAACAGTTTACTTTACAGTTTACTTTACAGGGGTATAACCAGCATCAGAAGTTCCACAACCTCAGTCACAAGCAGTAACACCTGGTAGTCACCTACACCTATGGACTAGGAGACAGCTGAGGTGATATACAATAATCTGTTGCCTTGTGGTATATAATTTTTATTACAAAACTCAGAACACCCATGACTTTAAGCTCATCTCCTAAAAAATCAAGCAATTGTACCCTGTTAAAGATGTGTCTCAACTACAAGACATGCTTTGACGTGCAAGATATAACTGGGAGTTCTGTTTGCAATAAAAAATAGGTGTTAGCTTGATTTAGGTCATGTTCTGTTGTATCAAACTGTCACCCATATTCATGAACCCTCCCCAAAAATCTTGTGTTTTACCTCATTTCCCATCTCTTTTGGTGCTTCAGCAGTTTTATCAACTTCCTCTTCACTGTCCTCATCCTGGTTGCAAAAAAGGCATGAACCACTTAGTGCCATTGTCTTTTGCACTCACTGAAAATGAATTGTGATCTAAACACCCAAAATGAAGGGACAAGAAAAAGCAGTTTAAACAGAGGATTACTAGATGCTCACCACAAACTCCATGGCTGTATCTTCCTCCTGCTTCACCTTTACTTGAGCAAGCTGCGGAGGTCTCCTACAGTAACACCAGAATTGGCTCCAACTCAGAAATTAACAGACATAAGGGGCACTTCACCTTGCATTCATGACTTACTATACAACTAAAATGGTACGGTCATTAGTCAGGTGACATTTGTGAGCCAGATGTAACCACAGTTCATCAACAGTTTTTGAAAGCCTGAAACCACCTGTTCAAGACATAATATACAGAAAGAGAGGAGGCAGATAACAAAGCATTAATACAGAAGAAAGTTGATAGAAAATGAGACCTTGGGAATGCAGCTTCACTGACTGCTGCATCATGGTGGCGGCGCTGGTGCCGACCCTCTTCTGAGTCAGAATCAGACATTTCACTATCCCACACACGGCCCTTGTGACGTACCTCCATTTCCTCATCCTCCTGCAGTCACCACCACCATGAGTTGTCTGCACACTGGTTGACAATAGACTTTAAACTTACACTCAGCCTTGGAATGAGTTTGAAAACGCAGATCATGTTACTCACATCTTCAGGTAACTCAGTGTCAGGGGGTCGCTCATAAAATGGAACACTCGGCACATGCTGCAATGTTGAAAGGTTCTGCAGAAGCCTCTCCCTGCAATGCAAGTCAAGATAGAGTTTACATTCATTTGAGAAGTCAGAATCTCATTATCCAAAGCTGATTTCTAAAATATTTGCTACATGCCCACAAAACTATGGATTTAATGGGCCAACTGAAACCACTGAGCCATTAGAATTTTGCAAATTGACCTATGCAGAGAAGTTGACAAGCACAAAGATAACAAAATTGAAAAGCCTTTATGATGTCCACCTTATGGTATCAAGATAAGAACGTGAATTCTGGTTTTCCATGTTACTGGGAGTAACATGAAGAGTATAATCAGGTCCAAAGTACTCGTAGTACTCATTGTATGGCATCTTGTCTTCTAGGTCCATTCCCACTGCAACACCAGTCTGGCACATCCAGCCCACCAAACATTTGCCATTGAGTCTATATTTTGTGATTTTCACAAGTACTCTAGCAATCCACAATACAAGAAGGAAAGCATTGAAGAAAAGAACAGGATAAATAAGTTAACATTTACGTTCAGCAACCACAGCAATATTTTGTCGTTCCTTGATTAATGTTGCAAGATTACTGGTGGAAAGAACCTCAGAGACTTGTGAAGGATTCACATTCTTTGGTGCAATAAGTGCTAGTACCATAAATAGAAGTGCCCCCTTGCAGTAAAACTAAAATAACATCTGCAGATCAAGGTTTCAACAAATCTTGCTTTCAGAACCTACATGTACAACATCTAAGGCCACTCAAGAAAGAAGTGTGGACAAACTGCATAATAAGCAAACCTCATAGCACCAGCACCGAGCAACATTGCGAATGGTGTAGCCTCCTCCCCCAACCAGCAGCAATGGCACATTGAAGGATCGAACAAATCGGACACACTCCGCATGTCCCTTCACAGACAAATTGAAACAGCCAAGCCGGTCTCCAGAAAGAGAATCAGCCCCACATTGCAAAACCACTGCTCCTGGTTGGAAAACCTCCATCACTTTGGTGATGAGGGGCTTGAAGAGAGACTGGTAGCTTTCATCATCAATGCCATCATTCAATGGCACATTGAGAGCATAATATTTGCCTTTCCCATATCCAATATCCCTCAGATCCCCTGTTCCTGGAAAGTAGTCCCCGAATTTATGAAACGAAACTGTCATGACCCTATCTGTGGTATAGAAAGCTTCTTCAACACCGTCACCATGGTGAATATCTATATCTATGTACAGTACCCTCTGCACACACACACACACACACTGACAAAGTGAGAAAATATCCACCAAGATCAAACGTTATGTCATAGACAGCATGCCTGGAGCAAGAATTTTGTTCGAATGCAGGATTGTAATCAAAACTGGCTTCTCAGAGATCCATGTTCCCATTCAGGATTTGGTACCAACCATGTGCATGGAGGAGGAGGTTTTCAGAAGATGTGGGCACAGCAGGCGCAGGGTTTAGGGTTTTAATGCCAGAGCATTGATACTTACATCTTCATATTTGATAATAAACACATGTGCATCAAAAGAAAGAAAAACAAGGGCTACAGTACAAGCATATGATGTATGATCATGACTCTATGTAATCTAAGTTCAGAAAATTTGCATGGGAAGATTTGATAATCTGAAAAACCACCAGAGATTAGGACACCTGATTATGGTTTGGTCAAGACCACAAGCATGAAAGAAGCTGCAGAAGTATATGAAATGAGCAGCAAAATTGGAGTCTAGAGGGTCACAGGAATGCTTGGAGTGTATTGCATTTGTGAAGCTCCTACACAGCAAATACGATCAGACTTTTAGGGTTTGATACGTTTTGGTGCAAGGGAGGTTATGAGTGAAAGAAAGAAGCTTCTTCACAAAAGACATGGAGGTCATAGCAGGAACAAAAAGGCGTTTTAGTGGGTTTGAAAATAATGAGGATATGTGAGGAATACTTACAGCATGGTATTTGAGGAGTTCTAAAATGGCAAGGACAATGTCGTTCACATAGCAAAAGCCGGAAGCCTCGCACTTCTTGGCATGGTGAAGACCGCCAGCCCAGTTGATAGCGATATCAGAATGTCCATGATTCAACTTCACGGCACCACCGACAGAACCACCAGCATAAGTCTGACAAAAGGAATACAAGCCGTCGAAAACTGGACAATCCTCTCCGACGTTAAAGCGCTTGAGTGCACGCAGCTGCTCATGCTGCGTTTCGGGCGTTACGGAACGCAGAAAAGCCACGTAATCATCAGCATGAAAACGACAAAGGTCACGGTCTCGAGCAGGGTAAGGTCGCAAAACCTCCATTCGCTGATGCACGCCGTAATGAACAAGCAAGGAATGCGCCATCCGGATGCGGTGGGGTTTCATGGGGTGACCTTGGCCGTAGTAATAATTCCCCACCTCGTTGTCATAGAAGTAGGCCACTCTTCTTTTGGTCCCATCGTTGCCCGAAGGCAACGAGTTCCCGGATCTGTCCATCATCTCTCGTCCTCTCCCCCGCCTCCCTCAGAGAGTCTGTGTGTGTGTGCGTGCGTGCGTGCGTGTGCGCCTTTCTCTGTCTGTCTGTGGGGTCTTCTTCGACTGTTTTGCTCGAAAGCACGCAAAACACAAACGACGGAAACAGGCTACAGAAAACAACAGCAAGGGACGAAGAGGCTGAAAGGAAAAAAGCAAAACACAAAAGAGAACAACCAAATCTCAATCAGGAATTTCACATCCAAAAAAAAACCTTAAAAAAAACCCTAATCCCAAACTAGGTTCGACCCTAGTACTACTTTGACCCAGTTTTTTTAATAATAAATTATTTTTAATTATTTTATTTAATTATTATTATATATTTATATTATTTCAACTTTATTTATTTATTTATTTATTTATCTATTGTGGTGGCGAAATTTCGCAACTTGGAGAATTTGTTTTTAAGAAAATGAAAAAAACACACACAATTTTGTGAAATAATTTCGCCATTTTCGCCATTTTTAAAAATAAAAATAAATAAATTAGCCACATCTAGCCCAGGCACTTTCTAGGTCGCCATTTTAGCAGGAGTTTTTGCAAAAATGGTACAGCCCGCATAGGACAGTCGCCAATTAATGCTAATTACTAGTGTTGGACTAGTGTGCCATCGGCCTAACAGTGTGAACACATTCTTTAATTTTCTAAATTCAGCAATGTGAACACATTGAGGGCTCAACTAATATTTCCTTCCAAACCCAATCTTTGCAATTTGTTTGAATTTCCAACAACAAAATTCACTCAAAAATCAATCTCTTCCACACCTGATCTCGGAAAGTTGTGAAATAAACTCTATTAAATCTAACTCACCAAGGGCTTTCCAAAAACACCAAGAATGCACCCAAATTCCAATATAGTATTCAGTTTTTATTTTATTTTATTTAGTTTTCATTGAGAAAATTATTCAATGATTAATAGCTTCCACACCATAGCTCCAAACACTCTCAAGCCAAGTTGGTGCACCCCTTCTCATTGAGAACTTTTTGAAGATACTTAGAGCACAACATGAAGTGCCATGGGTTGATAGATCTTGGCATGACAAACAAAACAAAACTAACTAACTTGCTTCATAGATAGATTAACATTGGAGATCCTTGTTGATGGACCTACTTGAGGAATTTGAAGGAAAAAATAACCCTAGTACCCCCTTGTAAGTGCCTACCTAGTGTTACATAGTAGGTTACTTATTTAGTGCTACTTGATAGGTACTCATGAGGTACTAATATTTTTCAAAACAAGTAATAATTATGTAGCCAAAAATGACTTTATTTCAAAATTACTATTTTTTAAACCTAAAAGAAATTAGCAATTTTGTGTTTTACACAAAACTCACACACACACACCAAAAATATTATTATTATTATTATTATTAAATAAAGGAAAAATAAAAGGCCCTCTCACCCCCGCCCCACAATTTTAGTGTGAAAAAGTTAGTGACCCAATACCATATTCGTGAGCCCAAACTTGTATTGGAGTTGTTTTGATAAGTTCTCTTTTATATAAGTAATCCTTCAATAAGGAGGTCCGACATCATTTGCATTGTTGGCCCTATCTACAAAGGCCTTTAAGGACATTGTGTTGTGAATGATTATATGGTAGTTTTTTTGGGGGACTGTAGTCCATCAAAAATAGGTTATCTCAATTGCTATCTTTATGATTTTAGATTTTAAATGTGAAAAATGTAAAAGGAGATTATCCATCCTAATTTCAATGAAAATATATTATTTGCCTTTGTAAGCATTTATTGCATCCACCTTTAATAATTATGATTTTTAAAGCTCAAGGTTTAAGGTTTAGGGTTTACTTCAAGGCCTAAAGCTCCGCCCGTTTCCCGTCACTTTTTGCACACAATTCTCATACAATGGGTCTCATTGATTTTTTTGTGATTGTGTAGCGTGATGTTGATATTGTGGGGGAGAATATGACATTAGTGAAAACAATATGTATAAATGGATAAACATGAAAAAAAACTGCATAAGATTGTCAGTGAAAGTAACATCAACAACATTAAGAATGTAATGAAGTGCAAGACAAATTAGATTAACAACAATAAGGTACGTTATTCAAACTCTCATGATTGTAGAACTTGAACATGAAATGTTGGAAAGATACAAATAATTAGACATTATTGATTTGAATTTGGTGATTTTGCATTAAAGCAATTCCAAGGTTATGGGATGAAGTGTTTTAGAGTAATGACTAGGGGTATATTCAATGGCTTTGTCATTGTTGTTAGTGATTTAGTCATTAACACTAACTTTTAAAATAACCTTGTAAACAAAGATACAATTTTCACCCTGGAACATTAGGACTTCTTACATTTTTGGCATTTGCAACAACTACATAAATATAATTTCTTTTGTGGGGAACTTACAATAGATCATTAAAGAAAAGGACTACAACTTCACAATAATATTTACATCAATTAACATAAAGTCTAGGACTTAGCATTGGTGTCACTTGTAGTTTTTTTATTAAGTGTATATGCACTTGTTGTTGGATCTAAATTTCAAGCTTGGAATTACATGTTTGATCAGCTTTTGATGTGTGGAATGCAATCAATACATTTATGGATAGTTCATGGTTCTAAACTTAAGATGGTCTACAAAGTGTAATGTTCTTAACTTAATTATGTATGTAATGTGTAAGATCCCCTATTGTAGAGTAAAAAGGTTGCTCCAATCAACATGAAAATGCCATCCTTCGAAAAAACTTGCCAAGAGCACATGTACTAGCAACCTTGCTCTAATAGTAAAATCCTTTTGAAGACCACATGCCAAGTTGCCAATTTGCTTATATTTTATTTCAACAACAACAACAAAGTTCACATCTCTTATAAGCTAAGCAAACCAATAGAAGAGAAAGATTAGTTGATTTTATCATCTATGGTATTGTTCCTCTAATTAACTTATGGGTCATCAAATACCTTCTTACAAAATCTCAAAAACATCACATACAAATCAAGATGAAAGCTATTGTTGAGAATGATGGACATATGTAAGAATATGTGAAATGAGTTGTAGAGAGGAGTATATAGTAATATGAAGAAGATGGTGAAATCAATAGACTCTTTTAGATGGTGAGTTGCCATAGACATGGCCCTAAGTTTGGACATTGCAAGAAAAGTTGTCCATGTGTCACCAAAATGAAATCATTGAAGAACAAGTGCATGATACAATCTATCAAACCATAGAAAACTTTTAACAATTACACAAAAGACAAATCAATCTAACAATGTGAAACTAAATAAAAAGAAGTTTATGGGTCTATGTTATTAGGCTATCACCTTCATCATGAATGGTAGTGTGTAATTGCCATTCTTATTCCCCTGTTGACTTCCTCAACTTTTGACAACATGTATTAATAAAAATAAAATAATGTATTCATATTTTATCACAATAAATTATGCACAAACTTGCATCATGGTTTTGTGTTGCATTTATGGAAATAATGGCAATCATGATGTCAACCAACTTGAAAATGTTCGAAAGAATGCCATGCCTTTGACCCATCAGGAGAATTGCACAACCAATTCAATTTTTGAGTTTGGACAAACAAGCTCCACAACAAAAAGAAACATTTTCAAAATTTGCAAGTTCACACAAATCAATCTTTAGAAAGAAGACAAAGCTTTAGATTAGCATAGACCAATTTTGGTCTTAAGTTTGCAATTTATACAAACTCAATTCAATTGTCGCAAGATGACCACTAGGAAAATGCATGCCCAAATTCAAATGCATTTTCCCCTACCTAACCATGGGTTTAGGGTTTAGTGTTTAGCTTACCTTTAAACCATTCAACAAACATCTTATTATTTCCTTTCCCTTTAAAGTGATAAAATGATAGTTGGAATAGTTTAACTTCCTGAGCCTAAAGAGTTGGTGATTGCAACCTTCATAAAAAAATAAATTAAGGATTATGGACAAGATGAAGATGTCAAAGGAACATATACTTTTGCTTGTTGGTTGGAGGATGTCCTCCTTCCACTTCTTCAAAATCTCTTCCAAAAAAAACATGATGTTAGACAAATAATTGGCAACCATAGTTGAATATGTGTGCACACCTCTATAGTTGTACAATAATTATCTAACAAAATCAAGCAATTTTTTCCTTCTCCAACAATAATAAGATTTAGGTCACTTTGCAAATTTGCCCATTTTTTTTAGAACTCACCTTTTGCAACATCCCAACAAAAAGTAAACAAATTTGGGTGCATACCTTGGTGTTGCATTTTTCTAGGGTTTAGGGTTCAAGTGCCTTTTGCCCTTTCCTACATTTCACAATGTCCAAGGTGACCACATCTCTCAAGATGGCATCAAATGTTGAAAAAGTCTCCAAGCATCCTCAACACTACCACATTTGGCATACATATCAACCAAGATATTTTTCAACAAAGACATGTGAATCCCATCCACTTTAAATGGGGTCTGTTCATAAGCACACATGCCTTAATCTTCAAGTGCAACTATGTTGGACCTTTAGCAATCTCGAGACTTGTTGTTTCATGTCATATAGGAAATGTCTATATAGGTTTTGATGCAGAATGATGATGTAGAATATTTCTTTTCAAATTCATGAAATTCCACTACAATAAAAATAAGAAGAATTGAACTTCAAGGCTCTCAAGTCATAAGAATCACATGTGTAAGAAAAAGTCTTGATGCAAAATGATAATATGTTTTTTTTCTTTTCAAATGTAGTGCATTGAGGGATGCTTGGAAGAATGTTTAACAAGATGCCAACACACTTTGTGGGTCACCTAGAATGTCATGATATTGGGACATGTGAGATGTGGGCAAAGGTGGTAGAAGGCATTTAAACTAATTTGACAAAATTTGCAACACAAAAGGTGTGTGTGATCAAATTGTCCACATCATCTTAGTTGCCATGCGATGGTCAAATATGCAACTAAAATATATAAATAAAAGGGTTTTATGTAGTCTATTTGGATGAAAACAACAAATAATTGTCCATGTTGTTGCCCATATACATCACTTGGGCTTTAAGCTTTGTGTTGTCGTGCACTACCAATGATAATTAACTAATTCCTTTTTCTCTTCATATGTTCCCATATGGTTTCCAATAGTTCATCATTATTTATGTCAACGTTAAATTTAATTTGAATTAATATTAATGAGGTAGTTAGGCTTGGAAATCATGTAGGTATGAATTGTCTTTGGAATTGTATAGGGATGACCATATGAAGGATCATGCAAAATCAATTATCCAAGCATGACCATATGAAAGTTTATGCAAATCTCCCATATATGAATTTTTCAAAATTTCTCATCACTATAATTAGTTGCATGTTAGTTACACACATGACTATATAAACAAAAAATATATGGTGTCAATTTCATGATTGCAAATATGATTGATATAATTATAAATGACCACCAATTGCAAGCAGTTGCAAAATGAATAATTATAAAAGACAATTATCTTTATATTGGCATTAATGAGTACCTTAAGTAAGTAGGTTATGGCCTAGGTGGGTAGGTAGACCTTAAATAGATATGTAAGTAGGTAGCCTAAATTGGTGAGTAACCTAAATGGGTATGTAACTTAAGTGTATAGGCAAGTGGGAAGGTTTGGGTGGGTTGATTGGATTAAATGATTGGCCTAGGTAGGAAGGTAAGTAACCTAGATAGGCAAGTGCTTAGGTAGGTAGGTTGGGGGCCAAGGTAAGAAGGTGAATAGGCAAGTAAGTAGCTTGGTAGGTACATTAGGTAGGTGGGTACATAGCCTAGGTATGTCCTTAACCTTATGTAGGTAAACCCTTTAGGTAGGCAAGGTCTCTATTTTATCTATGTGTAATTAGAAAATAAACTATCTAATTATCCTTACTTTTGAGCTTTGGGTCTATGGGACTTCAAATATACCTACAAAATGAAGGTGAAATGCCCAAGTGAGGATGAGATTGACACAAAAGTAAGCACCATTTTACAAATATTTTCATTATATAAAAAAAGATTATTCAATAGTTTGATTCCATCTACAAATCAATACCATACCAAAACTTATGAATTTGTTTACTAACGATATATTATCCTCCAAAACATTCATATAAAACATAATTTTGTTTTACAATGGGCTAATGCATCAACATTAATTCAATCCCATATATTTCAATTCAAAGAAGTTGATTTTGTTCTTGGAATAAAGTTTGTATTCCACAAGTAAAACCTAGCCATAATTGAAGGTTTAACCATGCTAATAGGAACCGCCATGAGCAAAACCAATCATTCTTTTATATGTTTACAAGTCTCAAAACTTAAAATATTGTTGAAAATGTGTGTTATATGTGTACAATGCTCTTTAAAATATCAATCCAACATTTGGATCAATTTGAAAGCAATTTGGTGAATATCAAAAAAATTAAAAACCCCATATGACATGTGCTTTAATGGTGTAAAAGCATTATTTAAGCACCATTGTTCAACATTGTTTCATGACTTTTTGACCAACCTCATGCTACCACATCAACCTATTAGTAGTCAAACTATACTTAGGAAGCATTGGTGGTTCCTATTGGCATGGTTGGACCCTTGACAAAGGTCCATAGTCACAAGAATCAAAGTGAACAAAACAAAATCAAAATAAATGCATGTGGTCACTACCAAATGTGTGAACTAAAGGCCATTGTGGAGTTAAATCATTTGGTTTTTGCAATGTTATTTATGTAATAAGCCACCAAATATTAAAAGGTTAAAAACTTAGGACTTCTAACCTAGGTTGATTAGGCTTAACTAAAAACCTAACCCAAACTAGGTTTCTACCTTATGCAAGGTTATTAAGTTAGGCTAGGTAGGTAGTTAAGTAGGCATGTATAGTTAAGGTAGGCCAATAAATAGGTACATGTAATTATGTTAGTTATCTAAGTTAGGTATGTCCTCTAGGATTGCATGCACAATGACTACAATCATGGAACACATAGTCATTAATGACATTTGCGACTACAACCATGGAAACAACTAGTGGTAAAAATGATATGTCTAGATTGAGGACATAATCATGCAATCATATATAACACAAATGACTACAAATGTAATGGTTTTAGTAATCATAAAAACCATGTTTTGGTGTAATGTTCAAACACTCTTAAACTTTTAACACTTTTCAATGACAAATTCAAACGGGTTTAAAAAACTCATATTCTTTGGTTTCATCAAAAGATTCTTTTGATGGGTCATTTGACAATGTTGGGAATTTGTTTAAATCAAGGGGTACCTTGCCCCATCATTCTTTATTTGTTTCACTTGTCATGCCCCAACCTTGGTCACCAATTCAAGGCTAAGGTTGCAATTTTCAATTTCACCTACCATACAATCATGTTACAACTTACATTGCACCAAATTCAAAATCAAGTGCAAATTGGGCAACCTATAAACATTTGTGTGTTTTACCAAAATGAATAATTTGTCAACAGCAATTATGAAAATACAAATGGGCCCACGCATGCATGACCAATTTACACAACTATAAATCATGGCTTTTATGTTGGATTTTTGGATTAAAAATCTAATCATAATGAACAATAGATACTTTTAACCTTAATCATAATGAACCAGTCATTTAGGCTAACAACTTAATTAAATTCATGTTGATTAAGATGATTGAAATGTTATTAATGTGATAGGATTAGTCTATTTTGTTTTTAAAACATGATATAATAATATAGACAAGTTAAAAACATAATTTCTTTGGATCTAAAACTTTAATGACCAATTTTTTTAAAGTTAATTAATTTTTAAAGACATTTGTTTACAAATTAGTAATGGATCATTGAACTTATGAGTCATGTATGTGTACATATTAATATTATTATTACTAGCACATATTATGAATGATTTTAATTGTATAAATCATGATCATAAGATGTCAAAAATTAAATTAAACCTTCAACTTTTTTATCACAGTCAAGGCCTTTAATGTTGGACCATCACCTCATGTGATGAAAAGCAATGTTATTACAAAAATATAAACACAAATATATATTTGAATTTATTACATGGTAACCTTATCATATGTAATGCATTTTCATAATTACATTGAAATTTATAATGTATTCATAAATGATAATAATTTGGTATAATACTAATATCATTTTTTGTTATGGTTAATTTCAAAAAATAATTACACAATAATTGTTTAAATTTTCTTATAAACTAGTATGATTAAAAATAATATCACCAGTAGCACCAAAACTAACATTATAGTCACATATGAAAGGTGTTGGTCCATGTCAAAGTTTGAATGAATCATTTTAGTTAAAATAGTAAAGTTATGATAATCTACATAAGTGCCACATCCACAACATGTACAAAAATATTTTGAACTTGATTAAATAAAAAATATTTGTTGGTCATAGTAAACATAATTAATTTCCATGTTAATGAAAATGGATATTGTCATACATTTCAAATCAATTAATTTAGTCATGTTGATGTTATTAAAGTAAAAGCCATGGTTTTGTTGTAGTGTTAACAAGTCAATTTCAAACTATTCCATTGCTTGTAGCATAATGTCACATGTCAATCATAGGTTGCATCTACCATGTTTAACTTCTAGCATAACATCATGTGCCAATTCTTAAATCAATTATAGACTACAACTATTTAGATGTCACATGCCTTTTAAAAATATATATATTTTGGAAAATTCAATCTTCTTTAAATCCAACTTTTTAATAAATGTTTTGATGTGATTTGCCATTCCCTCACAACAATAACAACCCAAAATCACATATACCCAATTTGGAGATAGTTGTTACTTTAGGAAGATGACCTTTTGTTAGCTATCTAATATGCCTTGTACTTGCCTTTGGTAACTTTCAACATTTAAAACAATCTTCACAATGGTACCACATGAGAATCAAACTATAATATGGCATTAATTTTTAATACAAAAGTATTTCAATACTATATCATTTTTGTTACACCCATGTAAACCATGACCTTAATTTAATTGAAAATTAAACATGTTGAAAGGTTCTACCAATATAAGGTCAAAATATCTCACAATTGTAATTTTTTGGTCAAACAACTTATACATCTAATGAAATCCATGCGCCTTCCTACTAGGACCAATTCTTAACGGCTTATTAAAGTGAAACATAGAGCCATCAATTGCTACCTCTTGCTTAAAGAACTTCAAAAGTGGATTACAAATTTTTTAAATGTGGATTTAGGATGAAGTTGCAACCAAATTATTACATACTTCTCATGATAAATGTGTGTTATGTAAAAACATTATGATATTTTATTACCTTCTTTTCAAATCACACCATTGTTTGCAAATTGGTGCAAGTCAAACATATTGCCATGAAGTTTTATAATCATGTGAAGAAAGGAAAGTTGGTTTGAAAAATTAATGGATTAATAAATTTCATTCAACTTGTTTGCTAATACATGATTTAGAATTGAATAAGGTGCGGATTTTCCCATGTTGGAGTGTGTATGATTTTGATTGCATAGATGAATCTCCTCATTGCTCCAAAAAAAAATATCTTCAAGAACCAAAAGCTTTGAACCTATTCACCTTAAGGCTATTGCTAAAACCTACTAATCCTAAAATTAGGCTTATGCAAAAAAAAATTCTTAACAAATTCAAAAAAGAATGTCCCCCCTTGGGTGAATGTACATATATGAGGAGTTGACAAGATCCTTTATCTATTTTGGAGATGGTGGATAAACAATTGTAGGGTTGGATTATGAAGGCAATGGTTTAAGTCAATGGTGATTAGATAATTTTGTTTTGTCAAATGTGTTGTTGTTTTGCAGCAGTTTGGGACGATTTCTACTATTTTTGAAATAATGAGGGAAATGGCGATTTTTTTACTATCGGTATGATTCACGAAGAAGCCATTACAAGTTATTTTGTTGTGGTCCGTATCAAGTGTTAGGGGAAGATAGGTGTTGTTGATAGTGAACATGATGGTGTTAAGAAAGGGGAGGAGGATAAGATTTAAACAAAGGGACAAAACTTTCCAATGTAGTTGTACTTATGTGTGATGTACTTATTGATGAGAATGCCACGTAAATTGTGAAAACATGTTCTATGTAATGTCAAGTAGCAAAGATTGTAAATATAATTTTTGCTATGCTATAGCACATTTATTACTTATTGATGAGAATGCCAAGTAATCTTGTTAATGAAACATGATTGCTAGGAGATGATGATGAACATGAAGGAATTGAGGCAATGAATCTAACCTAAATTACATTTGCATAGTAGGGGAATGGGAAGAATACAAAAATCAAACAATTTGTTTTCAATATGTGTTGGTAGGTCTTTTACTATTTCATGTGTGTTTGTGATGTGAATTACCATATACATTAAGATTCACCTAGGTTTTGGAGTTTCAACATAAATGAATATAGCATTGAGGGAACATGAATGTGTAATTGTCCAACATTGTAGCTCTAGGTAGAAACAAGGAATGTGTTTTGTTCATTGTGGTTACACGAAGGTTATATTCTTGATTAAAGAGAACAAGAAGAATAAATGCATTAGATTTATGGGTGCAATCATAATATAAAAATCTAAGGAATCCAAGGTTTAGATTTTTGAGAGGATTAAATATTGCCACATTTGAACATGGCCTCCATGTTTTACGGTCTCAAAGGAGGATGGCCTAGTGTCAATTTCAAAAACTTAATTCACATGTATTCATCCATGAACTTTCAAAGAATAGGTAATTATTTATGTCGAAATAATGATTATTTGTACACATAACACATATAATTTCAACAAAAAATAAACATTTCAAACTTGTATACTCTTTTTCACATTATTTGAAAAAAAATCTATAATATAAAAACCATTTTGTGAATTACACAAACTATGGTTATTGAACCTAAAACAACTTATTCACAACATGCTACATGTTGATCCAAATAATTATTGAATCAAATCTTATATCATGTATGGAATGCATCCATGCCTTTTAATGCATAAAAATGAAAATTTTTGTCAAACAAAATCGCAAAATACTTAAATTTGACAATAAAAAACATGTTTGAACCAAATGTGGCTGTATGTGTGATAAGCAAATTTTTTTACCAATTTCAATTCCTATTGTTCTTCTAATTATCATCATGAAAATCCTTTCCAATTTTGAAAAAAAACTCATTTATAAAAAAAAACTACTAATGAGTAGTGTACATTTGATAAGCTAAATGGTTGTTTAAATTTAAAAAACTTTTACAAACAACATATTGCCCATTGCTTACTACCATTCATTTAATAATCAAAACAAATGTTTAAACTTAAAAAAACTTCTACGAACAACATATTGCCCAATGCTTACTCACATTCATTTAATAATCAATGAAACATTTCAAAACGAGACAAAACTCATTGAGATGCAACTTCACTAATATAAAAACATTGTGCACCAAACCAAATTACATTTCAATGTTTGAAACTCATACTCGATCTTCTTTCAAAATTGCAAGAGTTTTCAAAAATCAACACATTTCTTGGTTGTGTCCTTTAGCTCTAATTGCACCCATATATATATATATTCGTTACCATGTGTTGAATACTACCCATATATATATTTGTTACCACGTGTTGAATATTGAGGTTGAACATCTCAAGAAAAAAGGACGAAAAGAAGATTTTAAGCTAAAGGAGAGGAGGCTTTAGGAATGATATTATCACATCAAGTAGTTACATGTCTTTGTAAGAAATGTTCATGGAACTAATGCAATCAATAAGGACATGGTATTATTGGTGATAAGGATTTCATTGTACCTTCTCAATAATGTTCCAAGTAATTGCTTTTGATGTGTGGCACTCATATTATAGGTAACTACTATCACATGCGTTTTCACGAGGTTGAATCATCCTTACCATTCCCTCCATTATTATTAGTTACACAACAACAATTGGTGCAACAACTTGAGTATGGTACTTATCATATGCCACAAATGAATGAATGAATGAATGAATGAATGGATAAATGAATGAACAAACAAACAAATGATGCACTAATACGTTTCCAAATGAAAATAAACCCATAATAAGTTTTTTCAAATCAAATGAAAATAATCCACAAAATTTATAGGGTTTGCTCAAATGCCGGCCAAAGTTTGAATTGATCAGAGAAAAGATGCAACACAACAACATGGTATTGTTGGTTAGTAAAGCTTTAGCTGAAAAGTGTGTGTGTAGGGTGTGTGTAGGGTTTGTGTACTACTTTGGAGTTTGAAAGAGTGAGAGACAAAGAATGGAGAGAGAGAGAGAGAGAGAGAGAGAGATGAGCACTACTAGTTTAGTTACAACTTAACAATACTAGAGTAAAAAGGAAGAGAGAGAGAGAGAGAGAGAGATGTTGTTGAAACAAAGCCTGGATCTTAAAAACCCTTCTTTAAAAAAAATTTGTAAGTAATGATACAGTTAGTGTCTCTTGTTGAGAGATGAGCTACAAATCTCTTATTTTCTACCACCAGCCTCTGCAGCCACTATCCCAAAGACAATGGCGGCAGAAGAAGGGGAGGTGGGGAGGGTACACAACAACACTGTAGATCAATAAGGGGGCTGGCTGGCTGGCTGGCTACAGCTCTGAACTCTAAACCCTAAACTCTTGAAACCCTAAATGGCAGCGGCGGTGGCAGAGCATAGAAACCCTAAACAGCCCCTCCTTTTTTTGGGCAATAAAAAAAAGGGGAGCTGTTGGAAAGAAGTAAAGGCTGCACATGAAGAATTTTTTTTTATCATTTTCGTGAACTGAACTGGTGGGTAGTAAATTTTTTTTTAAAGATTTGAAGAAAATGGGAAGGAAAAAAAAGCTTTGAATTATAGAAGGCGAGAGAGGGAGGGCTTTAGCAATTGATACCACATAGCTTTGGATCGGGTCCGGTGATCTGATGCAAAAATGGATCGATTTTAACCCATAGAAGAGAGAAGATGGAGGCCAAAAGAACGGACCACACGATCACAATTGTGGGTGTGCGGTTTTGTCGCCCCATTAAACCCTTGAGGAATGGGTACAAGTGAACAATCACCCAAAATGCGAAGAAGAGCTTCCCGAAGAGAGGACCCCAAGATGCGTACCCGTTGTAGATCGCGCCGGCGATTCCCGCAACAACGCCCACGAGGTTGACGACCAACAAAGTGGTGGGGGGAATTAGGAGCGTAGTCCACTTGAAGGCGTATAGCTCTCCAAAATCGTCGTCCTCCGAAGATTTGGACGTCACGGTGAAATTCGTGTCGATACCCGCGCACACTTTGAGCAACCCTTGGAAGACGGCAAACAAGTGAGCTGAAACGCCACCAATCACCCAAAACTGCTCGTTTCGCCACCATTCGTCAATCCCGACTCCCGACCAACGCATCTCGAGAATACCCGTCGCAAAAATGGATATAAATAGAGAAAGAAAAAACAGACTTGCCACGTCACTTATCTGCAATAACACACCCAACACAACCCAAAATTGTGCCCAAAAAAATTTAGGGTTTTCAAAACTTCAAGAAATATGAACTTTACAAAAGACGCCCAACACAAACCCAAAATGTGAAGAAGAATTTTAGGGTTTTCAAAACTTCAAGAAATATGAAATTTACAAAAGATGCCCATCGCAACCCAAAATGTGAAGAAGAAGAATTTTAGGGCTTTCAAATCTTCAAGAAATATATATGAAATTTACAAAAGACACCCAACACAACCCAAAATGTGAAGAAGAACAATTTTAGGGCTTTCAAATCTTCAAGAAATATGAAATTTACAAAAGACGCCCAACACAAACCCAAAATGTGAAGAAGAAGAATTTTAGGGCTTTCAAATCTTCAAGAAGAAATATATATGAAATTTACAAATGTCACCCAACACAACCCAAAATGTGAAGAAGAAGAATTTTAGGGCTTCAAATCTTCAAGAAATATATATGAAATTTACAAATGTCACCCAACACAACCCAAAATGTGAAGAAGAAGAATTTTAGGGCTTCAAATCTTCAAGAAATATGAAATTTTACAAAAGATGCCCAACACAACCCAAAATGTGAAGAAGAAGAATTTTAGGGTTTTCAAATCTTCAAGAAATTTGAAGTTTTGGATTGAAAAAACACTATGGGTGATGAGTTTCTCATGAGGAAGGGAAAAGAAAAGAAAGGGGGAGGAGGGTACATACCGTTGGAATGATAAATTTCCCGGTCAGCAAGCAAATAGCGGGCAGCGTACAATATGCAACAAGAGGCAAAGCGGTGAGTGGGTAAACCGTGGTGTTAATATAGGCCAGCCTCTCCAGGCACTTCAAGTTGCCACCTTTGTAGCCATACCAGAGAGGGCAATGGCGACTGAACAAAATTTCCACAGACCCAAGCGCCCATCGTAACACTTGGTTGAGACGATCTGACAGATTAATGGGAGCTGATCCTTTAAACGCAGGACGGCGTGGCATGCAGTAAATGGAGCGCCACCCACGACAATGCATTTTGAAGCCTGTCAAAATATCCTCTGTGACTGAACCATAGATCCATCCCAGCTGCAACACAACACACAAACACACACCAAAAAATTTGTATCCATGAAATGAAATTGCAAGAGACAAAAAAAAATCCTCCAAAACGACAAAAGAGAGACAATTTGATACTTACTACTTGGGGTGATCTCTCATTGTTTTTGTTTATTCAAATTTGTAGAGGTAATTGCAGATGGGTGTTAGAAAGCCCTGATCCTTAAACCCTAAAAAATTTAGGGTTTGGTTTCGTTTTACACTTTTGCTGCTGTTGTGCTAATTGAGGGTTTTTGAAGCATATTTTATCGAATGCACACACCTCCTTTCCCCAATCAGATTTGTCTTCGTAACCACAACTGATGACATGAATCGCTTCCTTCAACAGCGCGGCAGGGCTTGCTGACTGTGGAACGCCACCGTTCTCAAGAAGAGTTGATGCAACAAACACAGGAGACTGACCAAATTTCTTTTCAAAATTCTTCAATGACATCATTGACACCTTCTCATCGTCTATCCCTGAAAAACTCAATTCCACATGGAATGTGTTAAGAATTTGTTTTTTCATATGGATGAGTACAAAAAGGTTCCACATGGGTTTGTAAGAAAACTACTCCTACTGCATCAAAATGGGTGTGAAATTGGCGTGTATAAAAGAGTACAAAACGAAGACTGCGTACTTGGAGGAGCAAGTAAGTTTTACCTTCAAGGCCTTCCTCAATGTCTTCGAGAGCAAAGATGGGGATTGTGGAATCAGTACGTGGAAGTTCCTTTTTCTTGTCAGAGGTTTTTCCGAGCTTAGTCTTGCTCCTGGGTTTGCGAGGGCCACAGCAAAAGTCTATGCAGATGTTTTTGATTTTCTTTCCTTCTTTTGGTGGTGGATCATACCCATACAGTGCTTGCCTTCGGAACACACACCCAGTTCCCACATACACTGGACCTTGAAGTCCATCCAGACCCTTCAAGTTGATCTGCAAACACAATGGAATATGGCATCAGAAAAAACTATAACAATATGTCATGAATGGAGAAGTTCATCCGAAAATCTGCAGAATTTTTTTCTTCTATTCTTGCCTATGTGTGTCCACATTACAGCACTTGGCTAGCATGATCTGACAGATTGATGGGAGGGGAGCTCCTCCTTTAAATACAGGATGACGTAGCATGCCATAAATCAAGCGCCACAGCCATCAAAGCAATTCACACTAAGGAAAAGAATTTGGGGTGTGAGTCAAGAAGAAGAAGAAGAAGAAGGAGAAATGGGTAGTTCCTCACATCAAAGAAAACAGTGTTGTGATTGGCATATCGATCACTCCTATCAATACCATCGAATCGCTGGGGGAATTGAACATAGCATACACGCTTGCCAACTAACGGATCCATCATGAAACACATTGCCTCGCGAAGAGCTTGACTATTGTTGATGTAATGATCACAATCCAAATTGAGCATGAATGGCGCATTCGTAAGCACTGCAGACACTCGCACCTGAAAAAACAGATCATCAGCGATTTGCAGCAGGCATTACAGGAAAGAAACATAAAAATCCAAAAAGAAGTGACACCGAAATATCTAGCTACTATTGGGTACTGGGTTACATGTGGTTGTTATGTGTGGAAAGAGACGCTGCAACCCACCAAAGCATTCATGGCTCCTGCTTTCTTGTGATGATTGAATCCAGGTCGCTTTTCTCTAGATACGTACACCAAACGTGGAAGCTCATTCCCATCTGTATCATGTCCACCACTGTGACCCAAAAACACCTGTGCAACAACACCACCTTGTTCAGTCACAAGCAAAACGCAAATTGTGATCAGTAATAATGAGGAAGCATTTCATGGAATCAGAATGCACTTCATAAGAATCAAAACACACTCTAATCGTGCAGTTAAAACTGTTTCAATCAATGCCCCATGTAAAATCACCCTTCCAACAGAAGGAAGTTCTGAGGCGCACATACTTGAATCATTCCAGGATGATCTCGTGTGTTGTTCCCAGGCCATGGTGTGCCATCCTGCATTGTCCATCCTTCATCTGGCACGTTTTGGGCTTTGGCGACCAGCGCATTTATACGCACCTTAAACTCCTCATATTCTCTCTGTCCCACATTTTACATAATTTAGATACATCAATGCATCTCACTTTGATTTTGGTCACTTTCTTTGTGTGATGGTTACATGCAACCTCTACACATTGCAGGTTCACTGCACAAATGATATAACTCCCCTGCACCCTAAAATGTAAAAATTGTACAGTGGATTTAAGAAAGAACATGTTCTCTTTGTTTGGAGACATCAAACTAACCTTCATCGCACGGCGCTCCTTGACAAATGTGGGTTGTACTTTGTCCTTCAAATAATCGATCTTTTGGCAGAAGTACATTTCAGGGGCACGAGGTTCAATGCTGAACTTCTTGCAGAATGGCACCCACTTGCGTGCGAATTCTGATGTCTCAGAAAGTGCATCAAAAGTCAGCATGGACGCACCATCGTCTGACAAATAGCATGACACTTTGTCGACTGGGTAGTCAACCCCGAGAATTGAGAGAATGACATTGGCTGTCACCAATGGTGGTTCCTTTGCTGGATCCACTGTACTGACATAAATATCAACATGCGCCAGCTGAGATGGTTGCCCCTCTTTCTCGTACCTGCAGACAGACGCAGCACAACACTGATGTGAAAATCAAGCTCATAAATTCTAACAACTTGGGTTCCAATGGGTTGTTGCCCATTTTTCAACAGGTGTCACCCATTTCTAAGAAGCAAAGGAAAAGGAAGAAATATTATTGTCAATCACCATTTCTCAGTTATTTTTTACGAGAGAGATGTTGGGAAAAGGGTGTTAGATGGCAACTGACTACCTGAGAGCTAGCCGGTCAAGATAGGTTTCGCGATTGATTGGGAACCATTTGGGGAACTGATCAAGGATCCAAGAAACCGCAAACCAGATCTCGCAGATTACAGATGTGAGCCACAGACCAAACGCACCGGGAACAGGGTTCTGAATGCGGTAGTGGAAAAAGAATGCAATAACCACAAGCCGAATGACAATGATCATCCGGTAAGGATTGATTCTGCTTGAAGGAAATGTAACTTTCCTTGACAAAGGTTGTCTTGACTCGTCCATTCTAATAACCACAAACAAAAAGAGAGGGGAAAAAATCAAGTATCAGATCAAATCAGATTAAACTAAACCAAATTAAATTAAATTTAGCGTTGAGAGATTCAAAAACAAAATTTCACCAGAGATTCATGGCTTACAAAGAGAACTCATGAATCAACAAAAATGGGGAAAACAAAAACGTACATGGGTAGATCTGGGCCTTGTCCACCATTATCATCAAGATCAACTCCTTTCCCACCGAGATGATGTTGGTTACCTTCGGTCATCATCATCGAATTCTTGTCCTGTCGCAGTTTCCAGCTCTCCACACGATCCTTCCATGCCACACTCCCATATCCATATACGCCCAAATCCTTGGTTGGATCCATGGACCGTGATTGCACTGAATGCACTGCAATCCAATCACAAAAGAACACCACCAATCCCACATGAACTACTACCAATACCAAATACCAAATACCAATACCAATACCAATATCAATACTGAAACTACTACTATTACTACTAAAAGTCCATGACATCCATTCTGCAAAAAAAAAGATTTCACAAATGACAATGAAACCATTGCAATTTGCTAATTTGTCTCTGTATAGATTCCTTCAAATGTGTGAGCTAGTAGTGCAAGAATGACTTCAGCTACAGCAACAACAAAATTGCAATCTTTGAAGCATGGGTGATTGAGTGATGATGATGATGATACCAGATTGTGTATCATCGAAGATTGGGTGGACCCGTTTGCTTCCACCGTTGGGCATCATTCCATTGTGCTCTGGAGAACCCAATGGAAACTCCCCACTAACCTGCAGCAGCAAATTCATGGATCTTAGAAAAATTGATGATCCCAGAACACACAGAAAGATTGAAGATTACTTCGCACCCAGAATACACACACCATAAGATCTGAATTTTTATTCCACAGGAGATTGAAGATTAGTACACACCCATTCAAACAGATTTTTTTTTGTTCCACAGATGAGTGCAGAAAGCTGCTATACACCCATTGAAACTGGAAGTTTTGTTCCTTGTAAGAATTGTTTCTCATTTAAAAAAAAGTGATGCTCTAGCAGCAACTGGACCAACAGATTTTACACTCTCGTAGCATTGGTGAAGAACTACATGCAATAAGTGATTTTTTATTCTTTTTGCAGAGATATCAATTGCTCTTGTAAAATCCATGAATCTCTTTTTTCAGAGAAATCAGTCATTTGTGTATGTTAGTTGAAGTTACTTAAGAGTTTTCTCAACATGCGCCAATGAGGAAGAATTAGATTGGAAAGTGAAGAGCGATTCAGAGTGAGGGGGGATGCAATGTGGGTTCCATGATGAGCAAGCAAGAAGCCAGCACATAAGCAAGCCGCATATGTATGTGTGTATGTGTTGTACCTGGCTATTAGTGAGGTATGGATATGAAGGTTGCATTGCAGGCAACACGGCATCCTCGTGAGTTCGACCATAGCTCATATGTCCCTGCAACATTGCCTCTGTGACCTGCTGTCTGTCATCTTTGTCCACTTCAGTGTAGTGCATTTCTTTGTCCAAATCGTCCATCTCTGGATCTTCCTTATCCCCATCAACATGAGGACTTCCTGCATTCATTCATTACCCCAAGAGATCCAGATCCCCCAACCAGATCAGGACCAAACAAAAAAAAATGGACAGATTTCAACACAAAAGAAGCAAACAACTTGACAAAAAAACAAAAACCAAAAAAAAAAACTCTTAAAAGAAAAAAGTCATTTCCGTTAGGCAGGATTGGGTGTGTGTTTTTTTGTGGGAAGGAAATTTTGTGGGCTATGATCTTGTGCGAGAGGGAAAAGAAAAGAAAATGGGGGGGAGGTGGGGAGGGCTGACTGACTGACCTCGGTGGCGCAAGTATCTTTTCCTGCACTGAGGACAGCATTGAGTGCCATCTTTTCTCTCATATTCGTAACAGGGACGACAGACAGGAAACGAGCATTCGCCACAAGCCACAAAAAGCTCGCCTTCAGGAGTAACCCCAACATCATCCCCACAAATCTGACAGATGCTACCATTCACCTGGCTCACAGGTTTCGGCTGCAGATACATACATTCCCCACACATGCAACAAAAGCTCTCAGTGAGGAGGAGGAGACCAAAGCCTCCTGTTTAGATCACCCAATTTTGCTGTCATGGGTTGGGAAGATCTTGCATTCTCAGATCAGTTGTGTCTTCAGAAAATCTCTAACTAACAAAGCTCAAGAAATGTGGGAAAGGATATGGGATGAGGGGGAGAACTAGTTTGCTGAAATGCATTGTGAGAGAAAGAGTTACTTACTGCATCACTCTCGGATCGGATCACAACAAACTCATCCCTGTGATGTGAACCAGCTACTAAACCTGCATCGGCCTCCATTTCTGAGCAGCTGCAAAGATCGGGTGTGTGAGCTTTGGGTAGGTCCAAGCTCAGACCCCAAAGCTAATCGCCCTTTTTTGCACTCTCTCTGTTGTCTCTACCACCACAGAGACACAAACAGCTTCAGCAAGCACACAAGTTCATTACACTCTTTTCTCCTGTTTCTTTGATCCCATCTCTGTCTCCTGCTGCTGCTGCATCTACATCTGCTGCTTTTCCCCACTTCCTCAAAACGGATCCCCAAGAATCCAGGCCAAATCTCTTGCTGATGTCGTCCTCTCACCTGCACATCCGCATCGGCATCTGCATCATCATCAGCCCCGACAACAAACAAAACACTTGAGGAATTCCTCCCCCAAATCCAACCGCAAAAGAACAACAATGCAGCTGCAACACATCCCCTAGCCAACAGTCCCAAATGCCGTTGCGGTAGCTCAGAAATCCTCACTACCAAAAGCAACAACCAACAAAACAATCATCTCAAAACAAGCACAAACACAAACAAAAACCACTTTTCATCTTCCCAGTTCTTAAGATCTTCCTGTCTCTTCAACTACAACTAGTACTCAAAAACTTCACAATCTACTACCACCAAAACAAGAAAAAAACTTGGCCTTGAAAGCACAAAACATAGACACGTACAAACACAGGGAGATTCAAAGCCTACACTTTCTTCTTCTTTGCTTCACTCAAATCTCTTTCTCACTCAAAAGAAAACTACCCAACAACAACAACAACAACAAAGAGTCTGTCAGACACAAAAACCCACTGAAAAAATCCAGCTGAACAAGACAACCCATCAATCCAAAACTCAACCCAAACCTTTGTTTGTGTGTGTGTGGTCTCTGTCTGTCTCACATTCTTCAACTGGGCAACAATGGGTCATCAATGTCTTACCAGCTTGCACTCCCCAAAAGAAAGCTCATCTATTGCCAACAACTTTCAACCAAGAAAAACACAAACACCAAACAAAATCCACACACACACACACACACACACCCCCTAACTAACTAACTTGGAAATCTTCTTGACAAAACCCACCAACCACAAAAACAAAAACAACAACAACAACTACTACTACTACTACTACAACTACTATTTCTTTTTCTCTTTCTGTCTGATCTTCTTCCTGCTTCCAAGGAACTAGATCAAAGCTGGTGTGGAGCTCAACAGCTACAGAAAGAGGATGGAATGGGGTAGAGAATGAATGGGAGAGGGAGAGAGGGAGAGAGAGAGAGAGGGGAAAAAAAACATTGGTAGGGGATTTGGGGAGGAGGAGGAAGAGGAGGAGGGGAACACCCAAGTTTTCCTACAACAACAAAAGAGTGTAAGTAAGTAAAGAGCAATGCAATTGCACACCAACAACACCCAACAACTCCAACTACAGAAGAAAGTGCAATTGTATTATTACTTTTTCTCTGACACATATAATTCCACACTCTTCCTGCCTCCCTCTCTCCTCCTCCTCCTCCTCCTCCTCCTACTCTTTTTCTCAACTTCCTCCATTCTAGGTACTACCCATGAGTTGGCGGGGCAAATCCCCCTCCCTCCTTCTCCTCCCCACCCAACTCTTTCCACTCATTCATTCATTCATTCATTCATTCATTCATTCCATTTCCTTCTCTCTCTCTCTCTCTTTCTCTCTCTATTTGGATTTTTTGTTGTTGTTGTTTTTTTTTTTTTTTTTTTTTGTTTTTTTTT
>Ga0209611_10002324_pt1 | contig 33323 bp, 24 predicted proteins | sample S1TSphgellanicum_3_FD_187693 | JGI IMG/M metagenome (GOLD analysis project Ga0209611, IMG submission 187693) | Host-associated microbial communities from peat moss isolated from Minnesota, USA - S1T2_Fc - Sphagnum magellanicum MG (SPAdes) (version 2) | ecosystem: Host-associated > Plants > Peat...
GGGGGGGGGGGTGGGGGGGGGGGGGGGGGGCTGGACTCGGCTATGGCCTCCACCATGGGGCTATACCCTACACTTTAAATAATTGAACCATCCATAAGGCCAACTCCATAGACATGGTTGGGGGAGTGATTAGTATTTGTTGTGTCCATTCCTTTTCATTTTCTTCACCATCTTCTTCTTCTTTGCCTTGTGCTTTTTATGAATTTTGGAAGTATTGTATACTCCAAGGATGGCAGACTCCTCCTTGGTCTTGAAAAGTGGGATTTTGATGAATATGTGGTGATGTGGGAACGGTGGAAGAAGTAATGTAGCACCCAAAGATCTTCTTGCCAACTCCATGTTTGTTGGCAAACTAAGTATCTTCCCCTTATTTTTTCAGTTTTCCATCAGACCATGCACATGCTCATGTTTGTGTTGGGGCAATAGGGGGGCGGGAAAGGAGACTTTGGTGATCCGGTGAATTTGTTGACAGCCACCTCCACCCCCCACCCCCCCTTCCCTCCCTGCCTTTTTCTAAACCTCATGGGACGGTGTAAAGGCAGCTACTGAAATTGCACCATTGGGAACATGACACATAGCAAGTCTGTAGGGTGTTAAAATCTTAGGGAGACCCAATTTGTTGGATATCTATGCTTTTTTTAACTGAAGGAAGAATTTGATTGATACTAGCAAGGAAACCCCCTGATTAATCCACCTGTCTTCTGCTACGATACCATTTGGAGCAGACATTTCATTTCACGGCCATTGCCTAGAAACCGACAACCAATTCTGATTTGTGACCAACCTCTGGTTGTGCTGTTTGAAAACTGTTTTGCTTTTATGTTCAGAATGTGAGCAGATGGCCCCCACCCCTTCCCATACTCAAAATGGAGCAAGAAAAACTATAACAAAACAATGTTGCTTATTTTGAGCAACATTCTTCTCACCCCCCAGACTATTTCTTGGGCTAAGAAATCTAATCAGCTCTTGGTCTCTTTTAAGTTAGACTTCTCTAAGGCCTATGATAGAGTGGATTGGACTTTTTGTTCAAAAGAGTGTGTGCGGGGGCGGAGGGGGGGGGATTTGGGATTCTAGAAAAATTTGTAAATACATCCAAAATTGTATTTGTAGGAGAAAGTGCCCAAAAATTTGTCAATGGCAAGGTTTACAAGGACTTAATCAATGAAAGGGGGGTGAGGTTTGGGTGTCCATTAGCTTTAGAAAATGTTAAACAAGCAAAAGAAATTAATTGTGGCAAGAGAATATTGTTGCCACCCTACTGACTGAGCATGTTTCGTCCCCTCCTATTCTCGTTACCCTTTTCCTTCACAGTCCCATCGGCTTTGTCTGTGTAACCCACATCATCATGTTATGACGAATTTGTAACCTGCCATGCTATCCCTATACTGGTGAAAGGCATGCAAACAACATAGGATGTTCCTCTCATTAGGGTTTATGTTTCCAGGCACCTTTTATGTGCACGTTTTGCCGTGTTCATTTTCATTACTTTTTTTGTCTTGTGCACCTCTGATCCTTCCAGTCCTTGAGTAGAACTTCAATGCTCTTGGTGAGTTTGATCTTATAATAGTTTTTTAAATTTCAAGTACTGTAAATTTGGTGTGTACAAGCATGGTAAATTAGATCAAAAAGTAGGTTTGTCTAAATTTTTTTTAAACTATAATAAATTTTTTTTTATAAAAACACAAAAAAAATAGATTTAAATTTTTTGAATTTTTTATTTTTAAAACATCTATGTTTTCATTGGGTTTATGGTAAGTTGAGTATGAAATTTTTTAAAAATTAGGGTAATGAAAGTAAGTAACAATTATATTTGAAATTTATTGATTTTTTTTTTCAAACGTATTTTTATTTTACAAGTTAAATATTTTTTTGCTAGAATGTGAAAAAATGAAAAAATCACAAATATATTTTAGTACCTCATTAATTCAAAAAAAAATTAAATGTAATATTTCATTTACTTACAACCTATTTAAAGGTTATAAAGTAGACTATAAACTTTGTTTGAATTGCCATGAATTTATTTGAACCTACTTTAAACATGTATTTTTTATTTAAAGTCTTAACAAAGTTGAAAAAAATGTTCATATTAATCTTTGAACTAAATAATATTTTTAAATTCAATATATCAAAGCATACTCGATGATTACTTTTCATTTATGTTGCAACGTACATTTGCAATCTAATTTACCTGTTTGGACCTTTTTCTTAAAACACAAAATTAACACAAAACTTTTAATTTTGTTCTTAGCTCCATCCAAGTTTGGTTATTGTGGAATTGTTTAGATTGAGCCTTCTACCATGGATGTGCTTCCACAAATATGTGCAAATACATTATTAGCAATTTGGTAATAATACATTTGTTAACATTGTGAAAGCCTTACTACTCAAGTCACATAGAACAAAAATATTTGGTAGAATGTCAATGAAAAAACAAAAAGAATGTTAAGTGAGTTGCAACTTGCAAGTTTGCATCAAAGTTTGTGTTCTTTCTTCTAAATGCTTGAAAATTATTGAATGTTTTGCTATGTTGGGGTCACAATCTTTGAAGTGCATTGCACAAAATACATTGATCATAGTTCACACATTCAAGTGCACAAAATCAATCAATCCAAGTGTGTGCATCCAAGTATTCCAAATGGGAAAATTTCAAGTTTTAATCATGTAATTGTCCTCTTCCAAATTTGATGCACATTGCGATATAACATGGTGATTAATATTATAACAGTAATGGGTAAGAGATGTGTAGTCATGTTGACATCAATATCAAACCCTAAATTTGGTGTTGTGAACTCATGAGCTTTGAATTCATGACAAAGGTTCAAAACCTACAAACGAACAAAAAAAAATGTAAGATTCATATTACAAAGTACCCGCAAAACAAATTTCTTGAAATTCTTGCAATATATGACCTTGAAGTCTTATTAAAGTCATTTTCTTTTGGCATGATTATGGGTACAATTAGTTGTTAAATAGTTCTTTTTAACGTAGTGGTGGGTTTACCTTGTTGTAGGAAGTAGCATAAATCAAAATTTGGCAAAAGTTTGATGTTTTTGAAACTTTATTTAATATGGTTGTAAAGAAAAAGACAGGAATGCCAAATGGGTTTGAGGGATGGGTGAAAATCCTTTAAGGTGTACCGCTAATAATGAAAAGGACCTAGTTTTTAATGATTTTTTTTTTCTTTATATTTTGATCCCCATCAATATTAATGAATAAAAATGTCAAATATTTTACATACAATATTTTAAACCATCACAATTCTAGATTTTGTCAATATTATCCACTTTATGTCTTGAATCCGTCAAATAAGATTCAATGAAAAAGTTTTTAAAAAAGATGATGTTACAAAATTTTGGTACACCTTAAAGAATTTGGACCCCCATTATGAAAATATTATTGGAAGTTGACACCTAATTGATTTATATAGCAATGAGACACTCTTGAACCTTATAATGAACTCATATTGGAGATGTTTTTGCTGCATGTGACTTCATTAAATAGGGACAAGGATCATCATGACTTCTAGTGTGTGTATTGTGGAGGGGAATGGTTAGATAAGTTGCAATTTGTTTACCATAGGTTTAAAAGGTGCCCAAATGTTCCCATTAACCCAATAATAAATAAACCCATCTTTATTTCAGTGTTCCCCAACTTGTCTAATGCCCTACTTTTGAAAGAACTAAAATGGAATTTATTGAAAATAATGATGCCTCCTCTACTCAACTAAACTTGAAGACCCAAACTAACGTAGATGCAAAAACAACCTTGGAGAAAGTTATAGTTAATGGTGAACACATTCATGTTTAGGTGTGTAGGTTCCAAATTCTTAAGTTTCCAACAATTTATGCATCATTTTCACTTTGCAATATTGGTTATATTTCACCACTTTTGGTTTCCTCCACAAATTGTTTTGCCACAATAGGCATATCCATCAAGGGTATTATCTCATTGAATAACGTTGTTGCATCTTATTTAAAAACTTCTTATGTGCATTTGTCAACAAAATTGGGCACCCCCAATATTACCATCATGTGTAAAGTCATTTTATATGGTTAAATTAAATCTATTGTCTCCTTTGATTGTGTTAATTATGTCACAATTTCATTTATTGACATATTATGCTCTTAGAGTTTGTTGTGTAACATTAACTTGCATTGGTCTTCTTCACCTTTAGCAATTGGTTTTCAAATGCTTACAAAAACCCAAATTTCAACATTGTTCGAATGTTAAAATAAATAAACCAAACAGAAACCAGCTTCTTTTAAAATTAAATAATAATTTCTTTTGGAATTTGAAGACAATTTTTCTCCAAACATAACCCACCTTCTCTCTAAATGCAACCCACATTTTATTTCAACTTAACTCACATTTTTTCCAAAATCTTTGAACAAATTAATGGACAATTTTTAATAATTATGAGTAATCCAACCATTGTCATGGTGTTCTATATATTTCAATTAATTAATGATGTATTATTATAATGGATTATTTTCATTGAGAATGTCCTTTTGCTACCACAATTCAAAGAATTTGGCCCTATTTCCCACAACCATTACTTACATTACTCACAATTGTACATGTTGTATCCAAGCAATGTATTCATCCCACGATTCATCAATATCCCTTTTCACTATTTCAGATCTTAATTCCACCTATTACTTCCATTTTTGGCATGAAAAAACATTTGTGCAACATGCAAATAAAAAAACCTTTCCTCCTATAACATTTTTTGATTGGACACCATGGCTCATAATTAAAGCTTAATTCAATTCATCTCAAGAAGTTTTCCCAAGTCCCTCCCTTAGTAGGGTGACACATTGGTTGTTTATCACCTTGTGCAAACAAAAACATTTTGAAAAGTAGTAAGTGTATGGTGTTGGTTGTAATGGCTTTGCCACTTGCATGTTACAAATCATTATTATTATAATTGATGCCTCTTCTTTGTTGCAATATAGGAATGGTGGCAAAACATAATGTAGAAATGGAACAAAGGTGAAAATGTGGTACGTGTAATGCCATCATTGGGTAATGGCCTCCATCTAGGGATCAACCATGGCTTCCCAATCAACCATTTTCTTCTTCATTAATTCCTTAATTTTTGGTACCTTTTTTCCTTCCATGTTGCTTCTAGGCCCATGATTACTTTCATAAGGCCATATTCAAGATCGGGTTTACATGCCAAGAACAACTTTTAGGTCTTATGAATTATAGTCTTGATCGTGTTTTGGACCTAGTCAAAGTCAAACTTATGTCCTTGAGTCCTTTGTTTTTGGAGGGATTTTCAAAATTTTGACACTATGTTAAAGGGTTCAATCATAACAAGTGCCTTTTTTCCCTGTTTTCTTATGAATTTCATTTGACTTTTGCATTCACCTATATCCTTTTGCCTCTCATACACAATCAAATTGGTCAAAACCTATACTTGTCGACCTCCTTTTACATTTTGAAACTCTATAATTTAAATCAAGCTCCACCTCAAAGCACGATCAAGCCCTATTTGCTTTATTAGAGTTTTTTTTTTTTGGCTTTTTTGTAGCTACATTGTGTAGATTTTCAATAGGAAGTTTAGTGAAGGGAGGGGTTTCCACATTTGTGTTTGTCTTATTGCATTTGTTTTGCAAATTTGCAAGAATACTCACCAAGAAGCTTGTTGGAGGTTAAAGAGCATGGCTCTTAACATAACCTAGTATGTTGATAATAGAGATTTAACAACATAAGGGGTTGATGTGCTGAATTTGACAAAGAAAGACATGCCATCTTCTCAAATCAAAGACATGCCTAGGCCCAAAGTTTCAAAAAATGGATTTAGGTAGGATAAAAAAGTTCATGTTCATGTAGAGAATGCCATTCTTGAGCTGTACACAAGGGTCACAAGGAAGCACAAGGTCATTAATGGGCATATGAACAAAAGTTTTACACGAGGTGTGATCCATTGGCTTCATGGGGATCACCTTGATTGGGTAAAGTATGCAGTTTATTGTGGGAAGTATATTTCAAAGTTAAGGGAGATGAAGGCAACCAATGTGGTTACACATGTGGAAACTAGTGGTGTTTGTGAAGTAAAACGAGTTCCATGACCGCTAAGTGCGAAGCATTTGAAGAATGAGTCTAAATTTTTTGATGCACAGACTTAGAAAAACAAATGTGCTCAGGTTTTGGGTGAGCTTGAAACATGCACTAAGCTATCAAGGTTAGAAATTGGCCCTAAATGGCATGTGGAAGAAATTCAAGGTTGTGAAGCTAATTTGTTGCAGGTTAAAAGGTTGGTGTTGGGAGGTGTGAAGAAGATGATTAATGTTGTTGATGCACACAACAAAGAGGCGATTACTATTGAAAGGAGGTGCAACATTACCCTCGAGGATTTTCAAAATGTGCACGCACTGGCTACTCAACAACTGTTTGTTAATAAAAAAGCTCTAAAAGTTAGTCGAAAATCAATAGTTAGTTCTTCTATGCAACAAAACCTTAATGGATTGGAAGGTTTGTTATGCCAAAAGATTAACAATATTGAGGTTCAACTTGAATCTAATGCAATAAACCATGGATCGAACATGGTTCCTTCAAGTGTTTCTCAAAGTAAATTGAGAGCATAAAGAGTGGTATCTCAACAGCCAAAGGTTTCAATTGTCAAAATTGAAAGAGCAAAAGGTGTTATGGGCAAATTTAAATGCCAAGGTAGTAGACTTTGTTACTATGTCTAAGAAGAAAAAGTCTAGGATAGGTCAACTTGAAGTACAAATGATAATGTTTAAAGAAATGTTGAAGAAAATGCAAGAAGGTGGTGGGTTTATGCTTTACTCCCAGACCATGTTTCATGATTTTCATTTTAGACTTGATTTCAATGTTGTACAATGCCCAAATAAATTGACCATTGTTGTCAACAACTACCGTGTTTGTGCACTTGATGGTTTCCTAATAATGATATTATTGTTGTTAATTGTGGCCATACATATCATGTGTTTTAAATTAAATACTACGTGGGTTTTCACTTATTTTACACAGTTGCTAATTATAAGGGAGCATTTCACCCTACTTGGTTATAATGTTTTGGTGTTCAACCTTTGAGTGAAAAGGCATTGACTTGCTTGAAAGTTAATTCACTGATGCACTTGTCATGGCTTCAAAAATTGAAGGAAGAGATGTATGTTGCATGTGAATTTTTGCTTGAAGCTCCAAATTAAAAACCCTAAATTGACTTTTCTTGTTAATTTCATGTTGATTGTTTCATGCCTGAATGAAGAAATTGTTTCATGAGTCAACTTTATTGTGTAAGGTTGTATAGTCATAAATCTAACCAAGAGATAGCAAATTGATTTAAATATTGGAACCTTAAATCGTAAATTATTAATGCAATGCCTCTTAGGTCCAACCTTACAATTTTATGGATGATGTATGGATTGAAAAAACAAATTTTAACGCAGTGTTTATAAGCTTAACTTGCGAGTCCATTAGAAGTCCAGTATGTAAGAATAAGGCCATGGCAAGTTCAATGTGAATCCTTAGATTGTTGTTGGTTTCTTTGAAAATTAAATGGAAATATTTTTGATTCTAGGTTACATGAGTGGAATATTGTAATTCCATAGTGAATCCAATGTTAGTGGACTTATATTTCTATTGGTTTCCTTGGAAGTCCAATGGAAATCCTTTTGATTATGGGTTGCAAAAGTGGAATACTATTGTACATCCACAGGAAATCCAATGTGAATTTTCGGATTTTTGTTGGTTTCCTTAGAAGTCCAATGGAAATCTTTTTTATTATGGGTTGTAAATATGGATTACTATAAATCCATTGTAAATCCATTGTTAGTCCTAAGGTTTTTGTTGGTTGCCTCAGAAGTCTAGTTTGATTATGGGTTGTAGGAATGGTGTTTAGTAAGTCCATAGCAAATCCATTAGGAGTCCAATCTACAAATGACATAGTGTCTTACAAGTCATTGAATCCATATTTAAACTATGACTTCATGTCCAATCTAGACTTATCCAACTCCTTAGGTCCTAGATCACAATTCATGTCCATTTATTCTAACTAAAGAATAGTCATGCATATACAAGGACCTTGAACATGTTCTTGTGGTTCCATAAAGTCTTGAATTGATTGAAATTTCCTTCTGCTTAGGATTCATTTCCTTCCAAATATTGTTTATGTGCATGGGGTTATGAAGCAAGAGAAGAGTGATTTTTTTCAATATTGCATATACTTGGACAACGTTCTCTAAGTTATATTTAGGTTATGATATTTTCATTTTCTATCATGGTTTGTGTGCATGAGGTTATGGAGTAAAAGATGGGGTGGGTATAGGCTCAACATTTGGAGTTGTTCTTGATCATTTACCAAACATTGTGAATAATAAACTAGCAAAGGGATCAGGTTATTATGGTATTGATTTGACTGAATCAAAAGTCACGCCCATGGGTGCCTTTACATTAAAATGTATTGAACTACAAAAAGATAACATAAATGCTTCTTTAGTCACAAAATTCTACACTTGCAATATGGACACAATGGTTGCAACTATTTGCATGATGTGCAACATCAACAAATCTAAAATTGTGCTACATGTATGTAACATCATTTTTACTCAATTTACAATTCTATTTTGAATATATAGATGAGTCATCTCCTTCCAAAACTACATACAAAAACCCTAAATATGTTTTTGAACTTGAATGTGTTAGAATTTCCAACATTGCACTTGCTACTACAATTGCATGTTATCCAAGCCATGTAAAAAGTGCCTAGTATGTGAAGCAGATGTCCAAGATTGGTCTCATATGCATTATGATCCAAAAGGCAAAATTACAAGCCCCTTCAAACACTCCAAACACCATGATCATCCTATTGAAGGATTCGAAAGGCTAGCATTCAAGGACTTGAACTTGGCTATTGCTTTTGACAACAAAATCATGCTGAAGCTTGAATTTAACCACAAGAAACAGTTGGTAGTTGTAAAAATTGAAAAGTCTTCAAATACAAGCATGGAAATAAATGGGAAAAAAAAGGTTAATTTTGATTTCAAAATTGAACCAACTTATCTAAAAGTGAGGGCACTAGACTTGCATTGGTTCATTTTTTTTGAACAATGTTACCAAAGGAAGTAAAGAATATAAAGTACACATATTGGAGTCATTCAACTCATAGTTTTGATGATGAGAAAGAAATTAATGAACCTTCTGTAGACAAGAAGGTGACTAGAAAAGCTACCCTTGATGAATTGGATACTCATACTGAGAAGTTGAATTCCTTTTCAAAAGTAATATTATTTACCTAAAGTGGTTTAAAGGAGCTTGACATCCCAAACTATTTTTCCCTTAGTCAAATTCAAGGTGGTATGGATGAAGGGAAGAAGGGTAAAAGGAATGTTTATCATGTAATTGCCACTGTCTCCCCTAGAAAAACTGAAATAGATGAACTAATAGTTGGAACTCTAAAGCCTAAGAAATCAAGAACAACTAAAAAGTAAAAGAGAGCTACACATATGGATGGTGGGTTAAGGTTTTGTGACCAATTTTGAATTTCTTTATTTATACATTTCCTTCCAATGATGTAATAAGGTCATGAATTTTGCAATGTGAAGTTGATTTAAGCTCCTTGAAGTTTTTTTGTGTTGAATTAGTAAATGCAATCTTCAAAACTTGAATTTAACATTGTGTTCAAATTCCAAGTTACTTCATGTAACTAATTTAGTGATAATGGGTAAAAACACACTATAATATGCTTTTATGGAAGTCACAATGGTAGTTTTTATGGCTTTGTCAACTCTTAGCTTTTATAACTCAAATGCATTTAAAAAATCCTAAAAATATGAGTTGAAAAATCAAAACATATATTCCAATCATTCTAACTTTGAAAAAAAATACACCAAAAAGATCAATACTTTATGAAAAATGGACTGTACAATGTTGGCCACATCTAATGTCATAGTTTTTTTTAAAAATTGTTATGAACTTTTTTCTTTTAGTGGATTTGAAAGACATTCAAAAATTTTGGGGGCTCCTACTTTATAGGCTCATAATACTTAAGATGAAAAAATCAAGTAGAAAAAGTTCTTTCCTTTTTTTAAGAATGAAAATGAAGACCTGAAAACTCACAAAGTCCATTTAAATATTTAAATTGAATTTTCCAAGACCGGTATTTATAAAGATGTTTTGGAAAGGTTCAAATTAGAAAAGCACATGAAATTGGATTTGGAAAAAAATGTTAACTTCAACATGATTTAAATGTTTATATGTGAAAAAAATTGGAAATGGACTCTGAAAATGGACTTTAAACTACCCATTTTGGTATACCATAGTGTGTTTTTGCACAAATACAATAGTTTGCCAAGGTCATTTGTTGATTTGAAACACAAACCACACACATTTGTTGTATGACAAAATAATCAACTACAATTTATGTGTTTTTTGAGAATATACCAAAAAAGGAATTGAACCTTTGACCTTTAAGGGCAATTGCACCAGCAATTTTCATCTTCTACATGCAGCATGTTAGGATCATGCAACAATTGGAAAAAATCAAACATATACTCACCATTAAGTATGAATGCCATACATACCATTTGGGCACTTATAGTCAAATAATGTTCATTCCTTGTTAAAATCTATAACTACACTAATGCCACAAAGACTGTAATCAACACCTTAATTATAATGGCATCCAACACAAGTTGTTTTACCATCCCAAATATTATGTAAGTGTTTGTCAAATAAGATGATGAATAATGTGTAGAAGTTTCTATCCATCTAAAGTGATAACATTTGAAAAATTCCAACTTAAATATCCACTATAACTAAGTTAAGATCACCATTTTGTTTTACCAAGGGTTATTATATATTCGATAAAATTGTGGTGCTTATGGATGATTAGGAATTGTTTGGGGCAATTACAATAAGCTTAGAGTGGATGTTAACTAACCTTGGACAAAGGTAGGTTTCCATCACTTCTGCATTTTGTAAAAGTTGTTCAACATAAACATGTAACTTCATCATGAGGTCCATCTTGGATCACCATATATTGCATATGTAGACTTAACAATGACAAGGAATGCAACCCAATACTAAAATATGATATTTTTTTACATATACAATCTAACCAATTTAGCCAAGTTCGCTTAGGCTAGAAAGGCACATAAACAAAATGAAATTCTATTCTAAAGCTTAGGTCATCAATGTCATTATCTAACCACTTAACAAGTTAAACCATAAGCCCTAATATTATATGTGGATTTTAGTTCTAAAAATGAATGTCACAACAATGAGATTCAAAGTGATATTGGAAGTTACCGTCAAAAAACTTTGAAATCTTTGAAACTCCACGACATCACACCATGGGTTTGGTTTGGGTAGAGGTAACAACCAATGAAGATGGCTTGCTTATGAGGTTAGAGCTTGTAGTTTAATCCATTTGATTTTAATCCACCTACATGGATGAATGTGTCCATAGATGAATGATTTCATATGGATGACTATCATTTTTGCATGGATGAATTTCATCTATGAATTGGATTAAATAAATAAATCATTGGGTGAAATTCATCCATGATTGTAAAATAAATAAGTTAAAAATGATTTATATCCATCTTCATTTGTTGTCTAAGTATTAATATTTCAAACTAAATGTAATTTAATAATGATGGATAATGTAATTATAGGGGAAAATATGATGATGGGATCAAAATAATCTTGAAATTTTTGTTTAAAAGATTATTTTCATCAATAATGTTAAGCAATTAAAAAAATATTGTCATGGGATGAATGTGAACCCCCTCCCCCAATTGTTGTCAAGAACATTATATATGGGCATTTTGAAAATAAACAATTATTAAAAACAACGCCATTGTCATCTATGATAATAGGTTGTTTGAAAAAAACCAATTAACGTGCTTGAAACTGAATTTTAAAAACCCATTGTCATCAATAATAATAAATAGTTTAAATATATCTAAAACATTCAAAACCCATTGTTGTTAACAACATTAGTTAGATTTGATGGAAGTTGTGGCACCCTCAAAGAAAAATGAAAACAAAATCCCCATTGTCATTCATGATGCTTATAAATAGGTTTGTAGGAAGTTGTGGCACCTTTGGAGATGAAAAAAAAAATCCAATGTTGTCAACAACTTTGGGTTAGCTTGCCTAGAAAGAAAAAAATTAATTAATTAATTAAAAAATAAACAACCATGGGATGGATGTTAACATGATAATAGTAATATAATTAAGACTTATTGAAAATTATGGCATTTAAAACCATAGCCATTAAATACATTTATAATGGAATTTACATTATATTATTCAACAAATGTTATATCATATAGAATTAAATTGTGCTTCATGAAGCTCTACTTAATTAAAACTAGGGGAAAGAAAGTTTCATTGATAAGAATATAATGATAAAATAAAACATTCATCCATAATTTTGATGGAAGTTTTATATATTATAAACATGTAAATTCAATTAATGTTTTCATCCATACATTGGATGAATGAAAAAAATATTTATCCATAATGAGGATGATGTTTACATCCATCCTCATATTTACTTCTAGGTTTACATGTATAACTTTCATTTTGTGATTAAATTTTTGGGTTTTATTGTATAAGGGAAAAACATTTTACCATCTCAAGTTCCAACTTTAGGCTTTAGGTTCAGGTTCTAGGCTCATGCAACAATTTACCTTTACAAGCAACTTGATCATGCCTTCTCCTTTAGGTATTTGATTATGTAATACCCTCTCTCATGACCATTAATATGATGAGAACTAGGTTCCACTTTCAAAACAAAATTACAACCTAACCTTATTTTCATGATGGTGATAGTGGATTCATTGAATTTCTAATGAGTTAAATTCAAGTTGTTTACAATTTTGAAAAACAAATACCCATAACTTACATGTCAAGCATCATTTAAAACTCATGTGGATGTTGAATTGCCCTAAATTGGTGCAGCAACACAATTCTACTCCAATGACCTCCATCATTTGAACACCAAGTTGTACAAAAAAAACAACAACCCTAACCCCCTTTTCATGATAAAAATTAACCTTAACTGAAACACCTCTTAGTTCTTTGAATCAAAACCATGAAATTGAAACCTTAACCTTAAATAATGATGGGTACTTCATACCATTAGAACCAACCTTCAACCTTCAAACCCTTGACAACTACCTTCCAACCTTCAAAAACCATAATCGAACAATATTTGATGAATTGCATAGCCACAAAAGTTGTTCCACAAAATCACTATTAATTTTAATCCAACTACTACATATAGATCTATAAAGATCATTCATTTTCAACATTTTGGATTATAGATTGTATTTCAAATAAAGTAGTTTTGGAAGTTGATAGACAAGTTTGCCACCTTTTTGTTTGTGAAAATTTTGCACCATTCGGAATTTCACTGCCCTACTCAAATGGCAATAAATGTATAGTTTGCCTTTGTCACATTGGACATATGAGTACGGATTCTTACCTTGTTGTTTGAAGTATTTACCAATAATAACTTGACTACCATATAAGAAACTTCTAACCATAAGCGTCTACATGTCTCTCCAATGTTACCACGTGCAACCTCTTTGTGAACATTAAAATCCAAAACCCAACACTAGATGTTTTTATGTCGTCATTATCTATAATAGCAAAATAATCACCAATTTCCAAACAAGTTGTCAATAATTCTCCATCTTGAAAGACTTCCCGCATATCATCCACTTTTATATCACACTTGGCATCAAAGGTGAACAAGGTTCTAATGCCACTAGGTCCCAAGGTTGTATATGGGTACAATTGTCACAAGGTCCATTTCTGCCATCTACACAAAATTTACAAAAGTAGGACAATTCACACACATGTAATAAGGTCCTATTGAAATGAGAAACAGACTAAATTACACGTTTTGATCTACTACCATTAATTTTGTGTGCCTCATATCCATGAGTGCAATCAGCATCCCCCAACCTAACTTTATGGAAGTATTGTTTTACCTACCACTGAGCTCTAGGGTAAACAAGATGTCTTGCCCATACTTGCTTGCAAAAATTTGCACACATCTACAACATTTTATAACTTTGTAGATCTAATGGTTTCACTTGTTCATTTTGGAAAGCATTCCTTACATGTGATGCAACCCCATCCCAATAGCCCTTGCCATGACTTGTTCAAAATAGTTTGAGCCCATAACACACCTTTAAAGAAGACCAACACTCCTAGTTAACGCTTGGTGTTTTGACACATGAAACCAAGCTTTGGAACATTTGAATTAAGATGAACGTTAGAAAGTTTATTCATTTGGAAAATAACAAAAAACATATTTGGATTTAATGGCAATGAAAAGTGCATTTGGAAAAGATTGATTGAAAACATATTTGAATGTTAGACTACAAAGCTTTAGCAACCGCAAAGATCCATAGATCTTAATGAATGGATAAGGGTGTATGAGGAAAAACTCCAACAAACAACCAAACATGATTTTTTGCACCACACAAAAATTTGCACTTGGTTGTGAAGAGTGTATATAAACCCAAGACATTCCCAATGAAATTCATGCATATAGGGTTGGCAAAATATTGAAAGCTTTGTAGCGCATCCCATCCCTTGTAAAGGGTCCAAGGAAAGGTCCAAAAAATATGGGTGGTAGATGTCAAAGACAGTCTTGCCTTTTTACTTTTGTATGAACTTTTTACCAAACTAGATTTTGATCCAAATTGTTGGAAATGAGAATTATAGGGGACATTCAAGGAATATTTGCCCAAGAAAAGAAGGAAGCTCATAAATGATAGCCAATTTATATTAAGATCCATACTTGAAAAATGAAAACCATTACTTCCAAGATATATCAAACTAAAGAGGCAAGAGGGTGTAACAAAGATAAAGTGAACAACCTTTTGACCTTGTCAAAATTACATCAAACAAATTTTAAATAACAATTAAATTCATCATAAAATTAGGAAACATTTAATTTGTTTGCTTGATTGATAAAAGATAAGATGTTTTTACACTAATGTGCATTAATTTTGAAACTTCAACTTGTAAAAGTAGCTTTCAAGTAGTTTTTTAAAAATATTAGTAACTGTCTAGTTTTGATTGTGGGCTTTTTGTTTCAAGTAAGTGCCAAGTAGGGTTCAATATTTAAAAATAGAAAAAAATTGATGGCTTGTTAAAATAGATGATGATCTTCATACTATAAATTTGTGCACATCTATTTGATTAAAGTTTTTAATGAAAAAGTAGGTTTGAACAATTAATAAACTAATCAGTTTCAAATCTCTTTTTCATTTACTTTTTAAGTTCATTTTTTGGAAATGTTCTGGGAATGATATTTTTATAAATTTAATACAACAAATGGATGTTACTCGACATATACTTTCACCTAATTTAATGTCACTTCTTTGTAGTTACATATGTGACACATAGTTTAAATGGAGATGTTTTTTTTAATGTGTATTTTATGTTGCTAAAGACAAAAATGAAGAAAGATTCAAGGTTCATTTGGCACAAAACAATAGTACTCAACAAATGGAAGGCAAAAACAAATGTAGAAATCGAGTTAAAATGCAATTCATGCAATCTAAACACATGTACCATAAACCATATGTACAAATTCTAAGAGTGTGAAAAAGAGTGAAAAGCATGGTCACAAACTCGAACCTTCATGCATCAATTGATGTACCCTATTAATGTGGAAAGACCATTGAAGGGGTTGCAAATAGAACACTACCTATTCAACAAAAGGTAGCTTAAGAAATTTTTACAAATTCAACTTAATTTAGACCCTACTCAAAGAGGTCGCATTGTGATGTGATGCATATGGTTGGAAAGGAATGATATAATTTTTAACAATTGTATGTGAGAGGACATGAAGCTTGTAGCTAATGTGTGGGGGAGGGACTTTAAGATTATGGTAAAATAAAATGGGAAAAGATGTTGCAAGATTGTGAAAATGCCCTTCACTAAATATGAACTCTTCACAAGTTTTTAGAAATCATGATGCCCTCATCATACTTTGTGTGCCAAAGATGGTAGGAAATGAAATGGCCCTACCACATACCTAGGAAATCAAACTTTCGTTGTTTGTGAGGTGTGTTGTTCATTGAGGTTGGTTCCCCCAGTTAGTTTGTATTTATATTTGCCTCGTAATGCATTCTTCCAATTTGTGTCCAAAAAAAAAAGAAAAGAATTATTAATCTTCTACACTTGTGAGCTTTTTTTTACAACATCTATTTCGACCTTTTAGCCAAAGATAACTTCTTTTTCCAACCCTTCAAAGTTCAAACCCTTTGAACCCCATTTTGTTGGATCACTATGCCAAAACATGGCAAATATGACTACACCCATGATTGGGTTCGTAGTTGTAAATGCCATCAAATATTATATATATATTTCAATTTAATCTAGCCATTTGGTTGGTAGGTAGGCGTAAGTAGGTAGGTAAGTAGGATCCTTTTTTATTTTAGTGACAAGCCTTTTTTATTGGCTCATCACAATTAATATTTTCATTTTGAATATGTTTGGTGCATATATTGTGCACACACCAATAGTTTTTCACCTACTTATATAGTTTTCAAAGTTAAACTTGTTGACAAAGGATATGGGATAAATTTACAACATTATCTCACATCATCCTTTGTCACATACAAAAGTACTCAACTTTGACCATTATTTCTTTTTTCATACTTTGTCCAAATGAAAAGAAATAAATTTCATTCTTAAAGTTTTTCCAAGATCTACACATCTTTGAAAGAAATTTAACAAAAAATCAAATAATTTGATTGAAAATGCATTTGAATCCATTATTTCATACATTTGAACAAGAATGATACCTTGAAGATTTTTTTTTTTTTTTTTTTTCATAAAACAACTTATAAATCAACATGGTTTTTTTGGTATGTATATATATGAGTCCTGCCTACCTACCTATAAATACGTAGGGTAAGTAGTATGATAAGTAGGTAAGGTTATGAGTAGGGTATGAATGTGTGTGTATATATATATAATATTTTCCCACCTTTTAAAAATATAATGAATCAATAAAAATGGTATAAATGTTGTATTTATTACCATCTGATATATTCATTTTTAATTATAAAAAACTATTTAAATGTCATAATTATTAATCTATACACTTTTTTTTAATTTTCATAAATTTTATTATGAATAGTAAATCTAATTTTATTTCTAAAAATTTCAATTCATTGAATGTGATATTATATATATAATTTAAAAAATCCAAGTTGTATGACCAAATATTTTGATAAATTATTAATTTAGATCAAATTATATATTCTTTGCTACCCATCACATGGAAACATGAAAAACAATGCATGTGGATTTTTTAAAAAAATCCTTGGATATCATTAATAAGAATATATTTCATTATTTAATATCAATATATATACAATAATATTCATTTAAATAAACCTCTGAAGAAAAGTTTCAACTTACATCATTTAATTATATTATAAGCATCAATTTTTTATTTAATTATATGTTTTAACAACTTTGGAAATTTCTTTTTAAATGAAAAAAAAATCTCCAAAATTTGTTTTAGTCACTATCTAGAAATTCACATTAAATAATTAGTGATTCTAAGACAAAAGTTTTAAAATTTATAAGGTATTAGTTATGTACTTGTGTAATAATTATGTGTTTAATCATTTACAAGTTTATAATATGCTTACTAGGTACATATGTCTACCTTTTATTTTTTCCCTTTTACTTGTTTTTAATGTTTGAAATTGAATATTATTAAATAATTATATGGTGTTTAGGAAGAAGATTTTTACTTACATATTATTCTTATCCATGAAGATTTTTAGTCATGTAGTCATCATATCCATGGTTACAAAAATACAACTAGACACAATAACATGGCATATATGACTAGAAATGGTTACTAATCATATTTGTCACAATCATAGATGTCAAGTTTTAGCATAGTGGATATTGTCATAAACATTTTATTCAAATTTTTATTATTATAGGGATGCCACCTTTGTGGTGTGGTGAAATAATAAAGCTAAACTGATGGTTGGCTAGCCAACCTAATCTAACTGTTTAACTTAATTGAAATGAAAGGATTTACATTATAAAATGACACTGGGTTTTACATGTTGTGAGGTTAATATTGTATGTTGAAAATGTACCTAATGTCATTTCTCATCTTTCATCTTTGGCTAAATCAACTTTATCAAATGATTTATGATGATTAAGGTCTAAAGACCAAGGTTTTCCATTTGGGGCCAAAAAACTTTCTAGATTTCAAGTACATAACCCCCCCTTTAAAAAAAATTTTAATGAAAGAAGTCTTTTTGCACTAATATTTAAAATTCTTGTCTTTATGACTCAATTAAGAAATCATGTCATATTTTTAAAAATTTCATTATCATTTAAAACAAAAATTATTACCTAGTACAAATTTCAAAATGACAAGTCTTCCAATGCATCTTCTTCTTCCAAAACTCTTGCATTTTGCATCCAATTACAAAAAACTAAGAAGGCATGTTATATTTGTAATTTTTTGATATGGTTTAAATAAAAGAATTGTTGTTAATCCAAAATGACAAGTCCAATTACATATAGAGGAAGACATCCCTTAATTTGAGGTTGTAGTTTGTCAAGGGTGAAAGCTCAAAAATGTAGGTTTAAAAATTAGGGGACATTTTCAAAATAGGCCTTTTTTTAGTCTAAAGCACCAAATGACATAGCTAAATGTTTTTTCCTTTGTTTCATTATTGGGCTTTCTTTGTCATAGAAATCAGTGAATGGGTTCGTGAACTTCAAATACATAATTTGGGGAGAATGTTTAGTTGTCAATAAATGTTGTTATGCCTTTGGATTTATGCAATTTTGCTATGCTATAAGGTTTAGAAGAGGGACTTAAGTGTTGAAATAAAATTAAGGGTCAAATTAAAAGAGATGATGAAGCACACTAGGAATTTTTGTGAATACTATTAGTCACAATCCAAATTCAAACTTGATAATGTGATTGTGGGAATATATGTGGGAGAAAGGAATCATTTTGAGATATTGATAGAGATTACCTACTAATCTGAGAGCTCCAAGGGAGAAGCATTAATTTTGAAGAGTGATATAGGTGTGAGAAAGGAATTCGTGTTGATGGTCCATATGGGATCATTGTTTTTTTTTGGTCCAAACTTTCTAAGCTAAAATGTGCATCGGGAAACATTATATTTTGACTTCTAGGGATGTGGTTTAAGGAAGTTGGGGATGTTAAATCATTTATGTAATTGTCGCATAGATGACCAATTGGGTTCATTGAGAGTGAAATTAGAATGTGGTGATCCCTTATGGCCCATAATATAGATTTAGGTTTTTAATTAATTTTTATATGATGTCCTTGAATGTTTATGATATCAAGACTTGTTGGGTTCTATAGTTTAATGTTTAGTTGTTTTTATTGATGAATATTTGCAATTGGAAACAAATTGTTTCCCTTCCTTTTTGGTGACATGTCCACCATTTGAAAAATAAAATGCACATTCAACATCATAAATAAGAAGACAACACCCAATGCCTAGCATTGTTGAAAAGACAAATCCCCATAACAACATCATCACTCATAACCTATAAAAAAAGAAAGAAACAAAAATGCAAAGCTAACAATCCACAAAGGCCTTTTCCCCATCACCATAAATTGCCAAAAAATTGTTGTTTTTTGGGTTTCAACGATTGATGTGATTATGTTTCATCCATCTAGGGTTTCATCAACCCTAGTTTTGCGTCACAAAAGGTTTGTGTTGCATTAATGGAAGGGTATTTCAACTAACAAAGGAATCTTTCATGTAGGGAGGTGCTTTCAAAATACAAAGATAAAAAGCTTGGTGTACTTTATATTTTGGTTCACAATATTATTCACTTTGTGTTTTACAATTGGTAATCAATGAAGGACATTCCTAGAATTTAGTGTTAAACATGGCTATTGTTTCATCCTAGGTCCTTATTTTGAAAATTCCCCCATTTCAGGGCTTGTAATTGGTAGGTACTAGAAGGTCCCACTTTTAAAAAGAAAAGGTTGTTTTTGAAATGGTCATTTACTATAGTACCTTTACCATTTCAGCCATAATTATGATAATAATAATACCCAAAATTTCAAAAAACTTACTAATTGACCACCTTGCCAAAAGTTCCCAAAAACCTAATTTTACTACAAGGAATCTTCACCATTTCAGATAATTTTTCACATTTTAAAAATAATTATTTAAAGTGAAAATTAAGACATTATATGTGTAAACATAATAAAATTTATAGTTCCATAAAATCAAATAATTATGTGTTATTAATAAATTCTTAAAATTAAAATTGATTATTTAAGTTAATCTTTTATATCAAAAATAATATAATTAATACAAGATATTTTATTATACTTTTATTAGAATTTACTTATGATCCATTTATAAATATTATTTATGAAATAATTATATATCACACATTCAAATTAAATTTCTATTAACAAAATTATGATATATCAAAAAAATTGTATAGTATAATTTTTAGAATCAAATGAAGGCATAAAATTGTGTGTGTGTGTGTGTGTGTATCATGTGATTGAATTTTTTTTTCATGAAATGGTCATTGCGATTATATTCAATAACGAAATTAAATTTTTTTCAACCAATTTATATTTTTTAAAGGAAAAAAATATTTTTGTACATTATTGGAAAAACGTTTAAGTTTAAACTTTAATCTTATCATTTGGAAAAAATCATTATAAGATATTAAAGATAAAAAAATAATGTTTTGTGTAATGTTTTAAATGAAGTAAACTAAATAAAATGCATATGATTTTTTTGTCACAACAAGTGGGGTGGCTTGGTGATAAAGGAATTGATCTCCATTTTTAGGGTTCAAAGATCAATTGTCACAAATGACATAGGTTGTGGTCAAAATTGGAATGTTGACCAAATATTTTTTACATACACAACTAACTTAGGTTAAGAACCTATTAGGAAGGCTTTAACTAAGCATTATAGTTGGCCTACTTAACAACTTAAATTAATTTTTTAAACTTAACTTATGAAATCACACATGTTAACATGTTACAAGTTGAACTTAATGAATTAACATTATATAAAAATAGAGTATATATATATATATATAATGCGACTACATTGTTGAATTGTTAAACCAATCACAAAATGAGGATGTCATGTATGCTAATTTAGATGGATGAAAAGTTCATGTAAATTGCATCTTTATGCGACTACCATTGCAACTTGGTGCCATGTACTATTGTCTTTTATTATAATTTTATGTGACTTGTTCAAAGTGATTAGACTCTGTAACAAGTTGCATGTGATAATTATGATTAAAAATGAATCGTTAATCTAGTCATTTATTTGCAATTTTTTTTAGTGTTTTAAAACACCAAAATTATGGATAACCACGTTTGAAAGGCGAAAATCACAAAAATGACCTTTTTTTGATAAATACATCATTGAACTAAGAGAATCTTAAAATTTTTGGGAGAGAGTGTTGCCACAAGGTTGCATGTGGGTGATAGTTTGAATGGCCAAATCATTACATTGTCACCATTTATGTTGCATTTTGATGTTGGATTCTTGCCACACCTATTACACTCAGATTTCTTTTTAAAAACTTTGGTTTTGGTGTTTCTCACACATCACGAAGATGAAAATCAGTGGGGATCTGTATTTATGTAACTTACTTATCAATACCTTCTTCATTGTCATAAGTACATATTTGCAATAATATGTTGAATTATTAATTTTTCACTTTTATCATATTCATTTTTTAAAAAAAAATTGTGATTGTAGAGCTGAAGTGAAAGACTGAAAAATCAATAAATATCACTAGAATTATTTCAAAATGGTTAAAGGTTACAATATATATTTTCCTTACCCAACCCTACCTCAAATGGAAGAGAATGATGTTTTGGAATTCCAATTATCAAGTGGCCTTATTCAAAACTACATATTTGTAAAGGCTGGTACTTGCCAATTAGTTCGGTTTTCACGGATTTTGAATGGCAAAAGAGTTCCTACATACTACCTATGCTTGTTTAGTACTTCGTTAGATTAGTTTAAGACCTACTTATGAACCTTTCCTTCCTAGAGCTCAACCTATTGACATCGGCCTATTGACTAGGAAACAAAATGTTGCATAGTGACACGTTCTGACACAAAAAGTGTTACCAATTTAACAAATAGAAGCCTCTGCCCAGATTTTTAGTGTATGTGCACACATGCTTAGAAAGTGGAAGAACCCAGAGGCCATTTCAGAAAACAGGGCCCAATTTTGGATATTTTATTAGGCCCCGGCCCTAAGGACTATCACATTGGATCCAACTTTTAAAAGTTTTACCTTATTAGAACTGGTTTCACATTAGGTGAACCGGTTTCTCTGGTGAAAGTGTTTAGATTGGAACACATTTTTGTGGTGTTCAGAACTGTGGACACAGTAGTTAGATGTACAACATCTTATCTATTGGCAGGGCCAGCCTCTTTGTGATGCCTTGTTTTAGATTGGAAGAAAGGCATCATTAATTTAGCACAATGTTTTGATATGTGTTAGTTGATTATTTTCCAACTAATTTGTATGCAAAAACCAAGCAGCTCGTTGCATGATAGGCTTGGTCTTTAGGGCCAGTTCAACTCTTAAAATAATTTTTGGCCTAGGTGATGGCATTTTCGAATAGTTTTTCACATTAGGGGGGAGTTGGGGTGTAATCAAATAATCAACTTTTTTTATAAATCGTGAAAATAATTATATAAATGATATTATTGTTTATTAGTTTTGGTCTAATAGTGGACTAGCTTGGATTCAGTTTTGTGCAATTTCCATTGAAGGTTTACAATCTATTGAATTTGTTTAAACCAAATCCATCCCAATTAGATGTTGGACCATTTGTGGACTAATCTTGGTTAGATTTAGGTTGATGGATTTCAATTAAGCCAGGTCAATTGCAGGTACATTTTCGAACCATGGATCTTGTGTAGTGAAATATTAATGTTGGTTGGATTTCTGTTTTTTTTAAAAACTAAACCTGCTTCAATTTCTAGGGGATGTTGGACTAATTTCAGCTCAACTTCATCCAATTTTAATTGAAATTTTGAAATGATCTATTTGATTTTAATGAGGTTAATCCAATGTCAATTCTTAAAAGGCAAGTCAATCTTAGTCAGATCTTGGTCCATTTTCAAATGGATTTTGATCGAAGGAAGTTGATCCCACTGAAGTTCTAATTATGAAATTTTGATTTAATTTTTGATTGAAATTCTGAGATTAAAGTTGTCCGTAAAGCCAGGCAAAGATGGCACCGGAACGCTCTATTTGGTCACATGGGGGACGAGATTTCAAAAAAAAAGGGGAAAAAAAAAGGTACACTGGGCTGAAAGGGGGCATGAAACTCAGTTTAGCAGCAAATTTGGTGCTAAATGGAGTTTGCCCTGTCCTTTCTTTTCCAACGCTTTCCACCAATCACTGCTGCTATGTGTACTGTAGATATGAATGATCTCGAGCCTGGTGCATTTAATCCTGAGTCTCAGTATTTCATACACTTATTTAATAAAATTTCATGACTTTGTGGACAACAGCCAGGAGTGGGTGAAGCATCAAATGAGGGGTGCAACTCAGACCCAACAGGGCATGACTTTACGGATAACTCTGTTATATATTCGATTTGTTTAAGCTAGATTTATCCTCATTAGATTCTAAAAGAGTTGAACATGGACTTGCACAAAGCACGTCTAAAACATTTCAATATTTGATTTCAACCATATTCACATTTTTCATGTAATTTCATCCATATCTTTCTTTGCATATGTAAGTTTGACTTTAATTTCATTAAAAGAAATTTACATAAGCATATGTGAGAAAAAAAAAGGTAAGAACAATGGTAAAGAAGGTGGAGAGGTTTATGATTAATTTAATATTTATTTTATAAATATAACTTTTGTGAAATGTATTTAAATATTTAAATATTGAATCTCATTTTGAAAATAATAATTCAAAAGGTATGTGAGAAAGAAGGTAAAGGAGGTGAAGATTTTGTAAAATAGTGGTAAAGGCTTTTACATGTAAATGAGTAAGGGAGAGGAACAAGGTAGCAAAGCTTGGAAGAGCTAAAATTTTTTAGTTAATGGCACAAACATTAGAAACATAGAGTGTTGTGACATGTAGTGTCGTGACGTGCGATGTCATAAGGGTGTAAATTCATAGTAAACTTTATTGAACAAAAATATTAAAACCAGTCAAAGGTAGAAACTAATTAACCAAATTCGGTTTGAAACAGAATAGATGGTATCCACCATTACAATTATCGCAAAACAGCATCTAATCAACATCGTATGTCCTCTGACATACTTAACATGGATAGTCAAGTGGAGGAATCCAAATCGACGTGATGATGGTAGGATCCAAGTTCGGCAAGTGGCAGGGCGCATAATTTTTGGAATGATCCCGAATTGTGTGTTCGTTAGCTCCTTGCAACTCCAACACACCTGAAGGCTTGATCGCTTTAATCCTCAAAATAGTGTGACCGGAAGAAATGTCTAGAATATCATTAGGTTGTCGTTGGAAATACACAAAGTTACCAACATCAAATTGTCTCACCTTATGTTTATAACTACCCCCTCGTGTGTGTGCGTACCGTAAAATGTCTCAATGTTGTGCAATGGACAAGTTCTCCATGGCCATGGGCATAACCTTCTTGAATATAGCTACCCTTTCTGCAATGACCCTAGCCCAAGTGGTTAATCCACAACCTAGTCCATTTGAGCAGCAATGGAAGAGGGTGGAATGGGATGTCTCCCAAAAAGTAGAAAGTAAGGAGCGAAATGAAACAAAAAAATGTGTTTGGACATCCTATAACCCATAATGATGTAAGGTAAGGCCAGGTCCCAATCCTCTTTGTTCCCAATGAAGCAAATCTTCCAAAGTCCCTTCTTGTAGGTTTGAACCATTTTTTCTACAAGGCCATCAACTTGGGAATGATCCCTTGAAGTCTGGTGATGGTCAATGAAAGCATGATCAAGTAGGTCTTGGAATTTTCCTCTGAATTCTGATCCTTGATCAATAAGGCACTTAGCACAAGCCCCAAACCTATTTAAGACCTGTTGGTTGGTGTTGTGTGATGACTTGTCCGGTAGTGTAACAAGTTCAACCCACTTTGAAAAATGCTCAATCATAATCATGATGTAGACATTACCCACTGAGGTATGTGGTAATTTTCTAATTAAATTACATGACCAACGATAAAACATGCCCTAAATAAAGAGTGGAGATAGCGTGAGCTATCAAGAGGAGAAGGAAGTTTTCACTTTATCACATTGTTCACACCTAGCAATGACATCTCGAACTTGAACATACATACCTTTCCAATGGTAATGAGGAGTGAGAAGGCTATAAGTATGCTTAACTCCAAAGTGTCCAAGCTCCGAGTGTACCTTCGAAATAAAACCCAAGTATTCATGTGGTGGAAGAACCATTCTGTCGCCTTGTGGTAAGCATCAAACGAGGTGATTGTCCCTCCCTAAGTAACATTTGGATTGTTATTATATGCGATCTCGATGACTTGATGTAACTTGGGGAAGGTATTCTCCATGCTAAAGAAACCTCAGCGTGTCCAAGTCCTCCCATATATCCACAATGGGATGTTCAACCAGGTTACAATATAGTAGTGCAAAATAACTAAATGCATAAAATACATGTACTATTGGAATTTGTTGAAGTCTTGCCTGGATTCTAATAAATCTTCAGAAGTAGCGAAAGGTCTTCGCGACATGGTATCCATGTTTTGATGTGTAATACCAGGTTGATCAATAACCTCGAACTCATATTCCTAAAATATAGGCACCCAACAAGCTAACTTACTAGTAAGTTTATCGTTGGTCATTAACCACTTGATAAGCTAGTGGTCAATATACAAAATGAACTTGGTGCCATAAATAGAGGGCCTGAAATGTATAATGGCCCATACAATAGCTGGACACTTCCCCTCGTATGAAGAGTAGTTGTTTTCAGCCTTGTTGTTACTTCGGAATGCATAAGTGATAACATATTCCTTGCCTTCTTCATCAAGTTGGCCAAGAATAACACTAATACCAAGAGCACTCTAATCAATGTGTAGAATGAAGACCTTGATGAAATCATGTCTTTTCAAAATGGGAAACTCTGAAAGTTTTTCCTTGGATGTGTTAAAAACTTCATGAACCTCTTCACTCCATGTCCAAGCAACATTCTTCTTTAATGATGCATAGAGAAGATGAACAATAGTAATGAAGTCTTGGACATAAATCCTTTAATAATTACATAGTTCGATGAAACTCCTCAAAGTGTGAACATCAGTAGGATTGGGCATCTCCAAAATGGTTACTACTTTGGCCCAATGAACCATAATACCATTTAACAAAATTTTATGTCCAAGGTAAACTACTAAGGTGATAGCAAACTTGCACTTTTTAGGATGGATCTTCATATTGACTTCATGGAGCCTCTTGAATAATTCTTCAAAATGAGCCAAGTGCTGTAGGAATCCCTTGTTATGCACTAGGATGTCATCTATGTAGCACTTCAAAAAATTTGCCCCTTCAATAATTTGGTCCATAATTCATTGAAAGAAGACAAATGTATTATTTAATCCAAAAGGCATCACAAGCCATTCCCACAACTTGTTGCTTCCATGGAATGTCGTTTTCTTGCGATCCTTTGCAACAAGCATAATTTGGTTAAAGCCTTGCCTTAGATCCACAATTGTGCAAATGTTTAAATCTCCAATGCTATCAAACAGTTCTTCAGGGATGGGCATGGGGTATCTGTCCTAAAGTGTAACTAGGTTCAAAGGCCTATAATCCTCGCATATCTTTTTCACAGTCCATAATCTAGCTGAATCTTTCTTTGTCGACATTACTATAGCGGCTGTGAAATTATAATTTAATGGCTAAATGAGACCAACCTCATGGAACTTTTTGCATCTTTCATCTACCAGTGCCCACTCATGCTTACTCAACTTATGCCTCCTCCGATAGATGGGTGTTTCATTTATAAGATCTATAGAAAACTACATGGTCTTACACCTACCTAAGTCTTTCATTGAGAATGTGAACACATTCTCATACTTAATTCACAAGTATGTGATTTGGTCGCTCTCCTTTTTGGTGAGCTAGTTCCCTATAACAAAAGGGTAGTTGGAAACACATGGAATGGAGTTGGAAAGTGTGTTTGAAGAATTTGGTGTATTGAATTCTCCACTATCCAACTACATAGATTCGTAGAAGGTTGTAATTATTTTTCTAGAGATTGATGTACCTCCAAGTGTATTAGAAATAACTTGAGTCAAATTACATGGTACCTCCTACCCCCCAACATTAAGAATGAAATGTAGAATGTTGAAGATAGGCAAGTGTACTTGGTCGGGGTGCCATGTAGTCACCTCGCCATAATTGCAAGTTGATTGAATTAGTGCTAGTGTTGTGTACATTTGAAAGAGTACACAAGTTACCAACAACCATGTAAGGGAGTTCAGGTCCATGCTTCTCCGTAATAGAATGTTATGCTCTAATCTAATCATTTTGGTGTGCTTAATAGTGCAAGTTTGGAACCCCATAGCCCTTTCTCTTTCTTTTAGGTTTGGTTCATCCCAAGTGGCTGAAACATGACGATACACTAGGCCTAGTTCATCTCCCTGAAAGGTGTGTGCTCTTGGGAAGTAGACAAAGGTGGGCCAAACACCTCTTAGTTTTCCTATTGTGTTCATAGGAAACCAAGGAGGTTTCTCTTGCCTTGTAACTAGTTTGCAAGAGTTCTAATCATCCAATATGTGAAAGACCTACAGGTTGGGGTCTCTGATGGTGTATCTCAGAGCCAATTGCAGAATTGAAAGTGGTGCGAGGTTGGTCCACCAATTGCGTAACCTATGCACATAGGAATTGCATTGTGCCACATTGAGTAGGAGCGACTATTCAAAGTAATGCTTGACAAATGTGTAGTGCCTCTAGACTTTCTACCTTTGGTCAAGCTGAGAAAGGGTGTTCTCACTTACATAACCAAACTTAAGAGAAATGGATTGAGTCCAAGTGATCAATTGTACCATGTCCATGAAAAGATCGGATCTTGTGTCACTCAAGCCTTTTTCAAATCTAGTCGCTGAAAATCCTTAACATTCCCAACTTGAAATGATGAGGTCCACGGGGTTAAGTAATTCCATATGTTTCTTTTGAATTAGTTGTATGTTAGAGGGTAAGAAAGTGAAACGGGCCTTCCATGCAGTGGTTGCAAATTGTTGTGGAAATCTAGCTGTGAGCTTTATCATTCTCGATGTCACCATTTGTTTTATAATAGGATCAATGTCTACGTAGAAATACCTCTGAACCACCATTTTTGACTATAATAGGGCTTTGAGATCTATACCAATACCACCAAAGAACTCTAGTAATGTAATTTGCTCCTTAAGCAGTGTCGAGGTGATTAACCAACAAAGTCTTGGCTTAATCGGTTCACCATGGCTCTCCATGTTCTCAAAACTAGACAGAGCTTTGACCAAGGGCTCATGGGCTGCTTTGAACCTCTATAAAACCTCTGGTCCATGTTGAATGTCTGTAGGAACCACCTTCAAGCTTTCAGTGGCTTGGGCGTAAACTATCTCCTCTTCATCTCCCTCTATCCACTCGTGACTAGCTTGTTGGATGTAGGAAATGGTGTGTGCTTCCTTGAACATACAATGGTGAGCCATAGGACTATGGTTCCCATGTAAATAAAAGGGTATGTATCCCAAGTGGTGGCCATTAGTTTCTTAATCCACTCAATAGTACACATGTTCGAACCAATTGTCAATTGTGAAACTTGGTGGAAACAGGGCCTCTTGCCCAATGATCACATCGTAACTAGTGGCATTAGTGACTAAACATCTGACCTATAGGCAAAGCTCATAATCTATAACTTCATTGAAGTTAAGTGCAATCAAATTTGAGCTCTCCCCAAGTACCTCCTTTATGCTCCCACTAGCGGTGCGAATTTGCCACATAGATTTCCGTAGTTTAGAATCGAGCATGCCCATCTTCTTAACGAATTGAACTCCAAGAATCATTGGTTGGGCACCTATATTAAGAAGTACCACTATGGGTGTATGTCCCACCTAGATTGCTGACTCAATATTGTCGACAATGGCAACTCCGGTGGCAATGGAAGTTCTCTCACTAGGCACCACCTTTGGAAATGATTGAGAGACTTTGTGGAAAAAATGGCTATCCACAACACCTTTGTTGAATAATAAATCCACATGTGAGATGTTCTTAACTCCCTTCTAATATGTGAATGTAGAATCAAAGGTAGGAGAGCCCATTAATTTAGCCATGCTAGAACTAGTGATGAGATTACGAATGCCATCTACAACACATGAGCCAATCGAGTGTCTCTCCAAGGTGTTAGATGGGACTCATGTAACATGTGGATCAAGGATTATAGAGGACCTGATGTAATGTTTAACATATTCTTTAGTATTGCAATTATGTGCTTGGTGCTTAACTTCAAATCTTGAAAACTAAATAACGATGTATTCACAAGTGTTTGCGCCATTTCACGCATTTGAAGTTGACATTCCATAAACTAATCAGTGGAAAATTGTGTGTTTTCCTAATGTACATGTACTCCTAGGACATGAGAATTTGATGCCCTAGCACTTGTGGTGTAGTAGTCTCCTCCCCTGTCGCCAACAAGGTGCATTCTTCTTCCATATTAAGAGGACGAAAAGATTGTGGCATGACTATTCGAGCTCCTTTAGCCTTGGTAATAGGACTTGAACCAGATGCAAATCCATTAGTTTGAATTACCTACCTAATGGCAAAAACTTTGGGTGCCACATTAACCTCTTGTGCCACAAAATAGGAAGGGCAAAAAGAAGTGGCAAATTTTGGTGTGAGACTAAAATTGTGTGCACTAGAAAAAACATATTCCCCAACCATGGCATCGTGTGAGAGGCCATAAAATGACCTAGGAGGTCCCTCCCTTGATCTTGAACCTTGTACAAGTTGGGCATGACTAACTGGTTAGGAAGACTTGCCTTTTAAATTAACAAGTTAGGCCTTCAATGATTCAACTTCATTTTGAAGAGTTTGAACTTGAGCGAAATGGGCTTGAAGCACTTCCCTCTTGTCAACATTGTCTTCCTTCTTTTTAACATTCTTACTGGATTACCTTTGGTGGGGAAAACTTGAGTGGAAGGTTGTAGTGCCTTGGTTTTTGGTTATGGGGCAATGGAAGATGCTGGTAGATTTTGTCATGGTAATCAAAATTACTTCCATTCTTGGAACTTGGCAAAACAAATAGTTTCTAAATGTCCCCCTTTCCCACAATAATCACAAAAGAGATCCTCCAAAAGAATGTTGCACTCATTAACTTTGTGGGCAGGATTACCACATTAGTTGTAAAAAAGTAGGATGGGTGTAGTAGTGCGTTGCTTTAGCCCTTGAAAAAGAATGTGATGATCTAGTTACCGCAATTGGTGGAGGTTGAGGGCTTAAATATGATGGTGGCTTCATAGTATTGGCCTCATAGTGCGCATGAGCCAGTTCCAGCTTTTCAAAAATGTAATACACATCCAGCAAAGTGTACGAATCTCCAAATTCTGCCTAAACTCCTTGCAAAACCTACGCATGGAGTGTCGGAGTACTTTCCAATGAATGAAGATACTGATGGGTAGCTTTTAGGTCTATGATGCTTTGAGTATCTTCTTTAAGCTTGAGAAGCCTCCTATAGAGGATTTTGAAGGTTTCATCCTTCTACCGAAAGAAGGTGGCGAGTTGTAAATTTTTTAAAAAACTTTTAATTGGAAATTCCAGCTCAAGAACTCAAAAGAATTCCCCCACTAGATCAACAAAAGTTGGTGCATCGATGGTGGAAGGAATGTTTGCAATAATAACAATGAGTTGTTGAGGAGAAAGGTTTACTAAAATAAGTACCAGATTTGGATTATTGGGCATAGTCTCATGATGTGCAATGACGGCTTATAGTGTAACTTGAGATGTGGTGGCAATGGCTGTGGCATAAGCTTGATTGGGGATCTAGGTGACACCCAAAATCCTTGGAGAATGTTGCTCATAAACATCCAATGCTTCATAGTGCACATAAGGGGCCAATTGTTTGAATGAATACTTCAGTGTAATTAATGCCATACTTGAGCTCCAATTCACAAACCATAGTTGAGAAAGTTGTTTTGAACTTTTTCAAAGAAATGGTACATGGCCTTTCGCTGAATTTCTCAATTTTCCCAAAGGCACTGCTAACCTTCATGGTGTATATGGGTGTAGAGGTAACAGCTTGCAGCGAAATATACGATGATGGTGTGAAACCTAGTGCGATAGTAGGCGTACCCCATTAATTAACCCCTCCAAATGGACTCTGATGTACCGTTGATGTAATGTAACCTGAACCTGAATTCTTGGTAGGAGTTATATTAAATGATGGTGGTGTTATAGACACTTGATGGTACTATCGTGAAGATCGTGAGTTCAAAAAAATCAGCTCAAATGATCATGTGTTACTTCGTAGCTAATACCTTGGGTCTGGCTGAACAGTAGTGCTCTCATCATCCAAAGACATGGTGTTGTCCCATGCCCCAAAATTTTGTAACAATACAGAGCACTAGCTACAAAGTTCTAACACAATGTACGATTTGAAGAATACAATGTGTCGACGGGGATGAATGGTGACCGATGGACGGACGAAAGGGACCAGATGGATGGAACCGAATAGATGGACAACAATGGACATCAAACGGAACAAGGATGGACATCGGCCGGAACGACAAAACAAAATGGCAGAACAAAATGGACTAAAACTGTGATGAACTCCATCGGTGACGGCGCTGTAGAGTGATCGCATCCGTGAGTTTTACAGCAATGGCGTGCAGAAGAGAAGAAATAAATTATTTTCTTCTACTTCGTATTTTTGTTTTTTTTTCTATTCTCTTCTTTTTCTTCTTCTTCCAAAGTTGCTACAAAGGTTATTCATTACATGACTATAAGTTCAAAAACACACAAGAATGGATAGCTTGGATGCTAACTTCAAAACCCATGTATAAAGAAAGTAAATGTACGTGGGGTTGCATCACCCGGTGCAGATCTTGTACTGCAATCAAACCTTGTGTGTGTGCATGCTCCCAAGACCTAAAGCTGGCAATAAAACAAGCTTTGGAGTTGCTTGCTCCTTCCTCCCTCCAATGCTCCAAAACTCAGAACTTCATAGCTTGTAGCTTGTTTCCGATGTCCTTTTTCCTTCGTTTACGCTATTGCTAGTTATGGTTGTTGTTGTTCCTGTTGTAGTCACCGTACAAGAATAGAAAAAGAAAAAGAAAAAGAAATAACAACAATTCAAGAACATAAGAAACCAACAAGCAAAAGAAACCCAAAAAACTAAAAACCAAGAAAAATATGCCGCTTTCAACATTAAACAACAGAAAGTAGTTTTTCTAAAATTAAATTCAAAAAAAGGAAAGAAAACGTAGTGTATGTAAAATGGTGGCCATGTAATAGCCGTCGTGAGCATTTAAAAATCTAGTCTGATTATGGAGGAAACTCTCCTTGACAAAGGAATTTTAGAAAAATTGACAAGAGAAGGGAAAAATTTGGCCTTTTATACAATTGTCAACAAAGTTGAAACCCTAAACAAGCCGTAACCCTAAAACACCTAATAGCATACAATAACTTAAGAACATACATTAACCCTAAAGACATGATTGACATGGCCATAATTGGCTATCATTTATGAGACCATGGATACAGGCATGACAAGAATTAAATGATGAACAATTTGAAACCATAGACTCTTGGTAAATTCAAAAAACATCCATAAATATTCAACATATTAAATTGGGAATTTATGGTTGGTTAATATGGTGGAGCCAGAGCATATTCTTCATTTAAGGGAAGGGGGAACTGTTTCTACCTATAGTAAACTCCAATGAACCTAGGGGATACCTACCAAACTTTTTGCCTAATTTTGGGCACATACAATGTTTCTACAATTATTGGGCAGTTCTCACTTTTTGTGAGAACCTTCGGTTCCAGTTTTTGGGGCAAGTTTGAGAATTGCCTTGGTTCTTTTTTCTAAGAAAAGTTTTTTCATTTTGAGAATCATCACGGTTTTCAGAATTTTAAGAAAATCCAATTAGGTAGTTTTCAGGGTCAGCAATCCTCACATGATTTTGAACAGTTGGTTTTCAGAGAGATATTCACAAGTAGGTTCTCACAAATTATGGTTTTTTGTTATATATATCTATATATTTATATATATATATATATTTTTTAAAAAATTGGGTTTTTTGTGATTTTTTTCTTACAATCAGCATTTTTTTTTTT